>OATI01000012.1_pt1 | contig 263241 bp, 188 predicted proteins | sample 1494981 | NCBI WGS metagenome assembly OATI01 (sample SAMEA2579952, study PRJEB22360) | human gut metagenome
GTTTTTTGAATCCCCCTTTCGTCAAGATGATTGATGGAAGGGGGATTCTTTTGTTGGTGGTGGTGAAACTCTGTGGTGAACCAGCGTAAACACCGCTTGGCGAACTTCCCCGTGCGGGAAGCACTATATTCTGTTATCGGCTCCCCACATCAGTTTAGATCGTAAGGTGTCGAAGAAGATATGGTCGTAGCGTTTTACTACTTTGATAGCGTAAGGAGCTTTTCGGATTGTTAGTCGTGTTGTTTCTTTACATGTTTCGCTTCGTCCGTCTATGGCTACGAGGAAATTGTGGCTACGACTTTCCACATCAAGGGTTAACTCCCAATCATCACAAATAACAATTGGACGTACGTTAAGACTGTGTGGCGCTACAGGAGTAATGGCTATTGTTTTGGAATGCGGTACAATGATAGGCCCCCCTACGCTGAGTGAGTAGGCCGTAGAACCTGTAGGTGTTGAAATTATTAATCCATCTGCCTGATACGTAGTGAGGAAAGCTCCATTTATCGCTGTTCGTATGCTGATCATTGATGAGCTATCGCGTTTTAATATTGCAATTTCATTAAGTGCATATGGAGAGCATTGTAAGTGTTTGTCATCACATATCAGTTGAAGTACACTACGTTCTTCCACGCTATATTGTCCTGTATGTATTTCATTAAAGGTCTTCTCCATCTCTGCCGGAGATATATCAGCAAGAAATCCCAAACGTCCGGTATTGATTCCTAGAATCGGAATGTTCTTGTCGCCAACTCTGCTGGCTGCTTTCAGAAAAGTTCCGTCTCCACCAATGCTGATAACCATATCGGCCGAAAAGTTATTGCCATCAAACAATCCGGCAGGATGGATGTTCAATTTCATATCCGATACCAGAAAGTGATAAAATTCTCTGCACAGGAATATTTCAGCATCGTGTTCTTCCAGAATGCGGAATAATGTTTCTGCGTGTGATGATTTTTTGGCTTGATACGTATTTCCGAAGATAGCAAATTTCATATGTAACATCATTAGTTAGGATGCAAATTTGGCATTTTTTTTCGGGATTGCTGTTATGGTGTTACTAATATTTGTATTTTTGCAGCAAACAATTCATGTAATGATGACTAGATTAAGTGTGAATATAAATAAGGTGGCTACCTTGAGGAATGCCCGCGGTGGAGATGTTCCTAATGTGGTAAAGGTGGCACTGGACTGTGAGGCTTTTGGAGCGGACGGAATAACTGTTCATCCCCGACCTGATGAACGACATATCCGTATGGCTGATGTATATGATTTACGTCCGCTATTACGAACAGAATTTAATATTGAAGGGTATCCTTCTCCCGAGTTTATTGATCTTGTGTTGAAGGTAAAGCCTCACCAGGTAACTTTAGTTCCTGACTCTCCTTCTCAAATTACCTCCAATTCCGGTTGGGATACAAAGGTTAACTTTGATTTTCTGACAGAGGTACTTGATGCGTTTAATACTGCCGGGATTCGTACTTCTGTATTTGTATCTGCTGATGCGGAGATGATTGAATATGCAGCTAAGGCTGGTGCTGATAGAGTAGAACTTTATACAGAACCTTATGCTACTGCTTTTTCTAAAGATCCGGAGGCTGCTGTTGCTCCTTTTGTTGAAGCTGCTAAGGTGGCACGTAAACTGGGGATTGGGCTGAATGCCGGACATGATCTTAGTTTGGTGAATTTGAATTTCTTTTATAAAAACATTCCCTGGCTGGACGAAGTTTCTATTGGACATGCATTGATAAGTGATGCGCTTTATCTGGGACTCGAACGTACTATCCAGGAATATAAAAATTGTCTTCGCTAATGAATACACTTCTGTTATTGGCCCAAGGGGCCGCAAGTATGGCTGATTCTCTGGCAACAGCCAATCCGGTACTTACACCTGTAGATGCTCCGGCAGAGATGAATATGCTTGATATGGCTGTGAAAGGTGGCTGGATTATGATTGTACTGGCTGTACTTTCAGTAGGATGTTTCTATATCCTGTTTGAACGTATGTACGCTATTCGGAAAGCGAACAAGGAAGATCCGATGTTTATGGATAAAATAAAAGATTATATTCATAGCGGAGAAATTAAGTCTGCCATAAACTATTGCCGTACTGTAAATACTCCTTCCGCTCGTATGATTGAGAAAGGAATAAGCCGTCTTGGTCGTCCGGTAAACGATGTACAGGCAGCTATCGAAAATGTAGGAAATATCGAAGTGGCTAAACTGGAAAAAGGATTGCCTGTAATGGCTACGATTGCAGGTGGTGCTCCGATGTTGGGTTTTTTGGGTACGGTAACCGGTATGGTACGTGCTTTCTATAATATGGCCAATGCAGGTAGCGGAAATATTGATATAACGTTGCTATCGGGAGGAATTTATGAAGCAATGATTACTACAGTGGGTGGTTTGATTGTTGGTATTATTGCTATGTTTGCTTATAACTATCTCGTAATGTTAGTAGATCGTGTGGTAAACAAAATGGAATCAAAGACAATGGCTTTTATGGATTTACTCAATGAGCCTGCTCAGAAATAACTATTAATATGGCATTAAAACGAAGAGCTAAAATATCTCCTAACTTTAGTATGGCATCCATGACGGATGTTATATTTCTGTTGTTGATCTTTTTTATGATTACTTCTACTGTGGTATCTCCGAACGCTATTAAAGTGTTACTTCCGCAAGGAAAACAGCAGACTTCAGCGAAGCCTCTGACACGGGTGATTATCGATAAGGATCTGAATTTTTATGCGGCTTTCGGTAGTGAGAAGGAACATTCTTTAACGTTGGACGAATTGACACCTTTTCTGCAAAGTTGTGCAGAGAGAGAACCGGAAATGTTTGTCGCACTTTACGCAGACGAAACAGTGCCTTACCGTGAGATAGTGAAAGTTCTGAATATAGCGAATGAGAATCATTTTAAAATGGTGCTGGCTACACGCCCACCTGAAACAAATAAATGATGGACGGAAAGAAAAAGGGTGAATACATAGGAATGTTGGGTGCATTGTTGGTGCATGTAGCTATTATTGCTCTTTTGATTCTGGTGAGTTTCACTCTCCCCAATAATCAGGATGAAGGTGGTGTGCCCGTAATGATGGGGGATGTAGATGCTTCGTTAGGAAATTATGATCCTTCTACAATGGTAGATGTAGATGTTCTCCCTCCGGAGGATGTGCCGGAAGTGGTAGAATCACAGGAAACCGTGGAGCAGGAGATGATAACGCAGACAGAAGAGGAAACGGTTGTCATAAAGCCTAAGGTTGAGCCTAGAAAGGAAAAGCCTGAAGTGGTGAAGAAGCCCGAGAAAACTGCTGCTGAGAAGGCTGCAGAGGCAAAAAAACTTGCTGAAGAAAAAGCAGAACGAGAACGGAAAGCTGCTGCAGAAGCCGCAGCAAAACGAGTTTCGGGAGCTTTTGGTAAAGGTGCTCAGATGGACGGAAGTAAAGGAACAGCCAATAGTGGTACAGGTGTAGAAGGCAGCAAAGATGGTAATTCGTCGTCCGGAGCTAAAACAGGTGCGGGGGGCTATGGAACATTTGATCTTGGTGGACGTTCTATAGGAGAAGGAGGTTTACCTCGTCCTGTGTACAATGTTCAGGAAGAAGGCCGTGTAGTAGTTTCTATTACTGTGAATCCGGCCGGGCATGTGATTGCCACAAGTATTAATCGGCAGACGAACACGGTAAACACTGCATTGCGCAAAGCAGCGGAAGATGCTGCCAAAAGAGCTCGCTTTAATGCTGTGGAGGGTGTGAATAACCAGACAGGTACTATAACGTATTACTTTAATTTGAGATAAATAATTAACCAATTAACGCGCCAGCCAATTGGTGGATAACTGATTGGTGTTGGCATATTATTTAGAGTATGGGAACTGTATATGCTTTTTTCGCAGACGGATTTGAAGAGATTGAAGCCTTCACCGCTATTGACACGCTGAGACGTGCCGGATTGAATGTAGAAATTGTATCTGTGACTCCAGATGAGATTGTTGTTGGTGCACATGATATTTCGGTACTTTGCGATGTTAATTTCGTGAACTGTGACTTTTTTGATGCTGATCTGTTATTGTTGCCTGGTGGTATGCCCGGTGCGGCTACTCTTGACAAGCATGAAGGACTGCGTAAACTGATTCTGAGTTTTGCAGAGAAGAACAAACCGATTGCAGCCATTTGTGCAGCACCTATGGTACTTGGTAAACTCGGCCTGTTGAAAGGGCGCAAAGCGACCTGTTATCCAAGTTTTGAGCAATATCTTGACGGAGCTGAATGTGTTAATGAACCGGTTGTAGTAGATGGTAACATTATTACAGGCATGGGACCGGGTGCTGCTATGGACTTTGCATTGGCTATTGTAGAAAAACTCGAAGGTAAAGAGAAAGTAGAAGAATTGGTAGAGGCAATGTGTGTAAGACGCTGATGCTATGACTCATACTGTCTTGATTGTTGCCGGTGGTAAGGGATTACGTATGGGGAGTGATCTTCCCAAACAATTTCTTCCTATTGGTGGAAAACCTGTGTTAATGCATACCATTGAAGCTTTTCATCATTTTGACAGGACGATGAAAATCATTCTTGTATTGCCCCAAGAGCAGCAAACTTACTGGCAGGAACTCTGTGCAAAGCATTCATTTGTTATTGAACATACTGTTGTTGACGGAGGTGAAACACGTTTTCATTCTGTGAAGAATGGCTTGGCTTGTGTTAACTCCGGGTTGGTGGGAGTACATGATGGAGTACGTCCGTTTGTTTCTCCGGAAGTTATAAAACGTTGCTATGAACTGGCTGCTATAAAAAAAGCAGTAATACCGGTAATTGATGTGGTAGAAACAGTACGTCATATAACAGAAACAGGTAGTGAGACGGTAAGTCGTAATGATTATAAATTAGTTCAGACTCCGCAGGTATTTGATGCAGAACTTTTGAAACAAGCTTATGCACAGGAGTATACTCCTTTTTTTACTGATGATGCTTCCGTTGTGGAAGCAATGGGAGTTTCTGTTTGTCTGGCAGAAGGGAACCGGGAAAATATAAAGATTACCACTCCTTTTGATTTGAAAATAAGTAGTGCTCTGGTGAATGTTTGATTTAACTACACGTGACATAAAATATATATCCGGCGTAGGGCCACAGAAGGCGGGTGTACTCAACAAAGAGTTGGAGATATATTCCGTGCACGATCTTATTTACTATTTTCCTTATAAATATGTTGACCGTAGTCGTATTTACTATATCCATGAGATAGATGGAAATATGCCCTATATTCAATTAAAAGGGCAGATACTGGGTTTTGAAACTTTTGGTGAAGGTCGTCAGCGTAGATTAGTGGCACATTTCTCTGACGGAACAGGAGTGGTAGATTTAGTGTGGTTTCAGGGAATCAAATTTATCATAGGTAAATATAAAGTTCACGAAGAATACATTGTATTTGGCAAGCCGACTGTCTTTGGTGGACGTATCAATGTGGCACATCCCGATATGGATAAGACATCCGAACTAAAGCTTACTGCTACCGGCTTGCAACCTTATTATAATACAACGGAGAAGATGAAGCGTAGCTTCCTCAATTCTCATGCAATAGCCAAGATGATGATGGCTGTGCTTCAGCAAATACAAGAACCGTTTCCTGAAACTTTATCTCCTAAGATACTTACTGATCATCATTTGATGCCATTGACAGAGGCTTTGCGTAATATTCATTTTCCTGTCAATCCGGAACTTCTGCGTAAGGCACAGTATCGTTTGAAGTTTGAAGAGCTTTTTTATGTACAACTCAATATTCTACGCTATGCCAAAGACCGTCAGCGGAGATACCGGGGATATGTTTTTGAAGTTGTCGGTGACGTATTCAATACGTTTTATTCCCGTAACCTTCCTTTTGAACTTACCGGTGCGCAGAAACGTGTACTGAAAGAAATTCGTCAGGATGTCGGGTCCGGGCGGCAAATGAATCGTTTGTTGCAGGGTGATGTGGGAAGTGGAAAGACGCTGGTAGCGTTGATGAGCATGTTGATGGCGCTTGATAACGGTTATCAGGCATGTATGATGGCTCCTACGGAAATACTAGCCAACCAGCATTATGAAACGATAAAGGAGTTTCTTTTCGGTATGGATATTCGCGTAGAATTACTTACTGGCTCGGTGAAAGGTAAAAAGCGGGAGGCTATTCTTTCCGGTTTGCTCACCGGAGACGTTAATATACTGATTGGTACCCATGCCGTTATTGAGGATACTGTCAATTTCTCATCTCTTGGTTTTGTGGTTATAGATGAGCAACATCGTTTTGGTGTAGCACAACGTGCCCGTTTGTGGAGTAAAAATGTACAGCCTCCTCATGTACTCGTGATGACGGCCACCCCGATTCCCCGTACGTTGGCGATGACCTTGTATGGAGATCTTGATGTTTCCATCATTGATGAACTGCCTCCTGGCAGGAAGCCTATCTCTACTGTTCATCAGTTTGATAACAGGAGGGAAAGCCTTTATCGGTCTGTCCATAAACAGATTGCCGAAGGACGCCAGATTTATATTGTTTATCCGCTTATAAAAGAGAGCGAAAAGATTGATTTGAAGAATCTGGAAGAAGGTTATTTGCAGATTTGTGAAGAGTTTCCTGAATGTAAAGTCTGTAAAGTTCACGGGAAAATGAAACCTGTCGAGAAGGACGAACAAATGCAACTTTTTGTATCGGGAGAGGCACAAATAATGGTGGCCACTACCGTTATTGAAGTAGGAGTAAATGTACCCAATGCTTCTGTTATGATTATTGAGAATGCTGAGCGTTTCGGATTATCACAGCTCCATCAGCTTCGTGGTCGTGTGGGGCGTGGTGCCGAACAGTCTTATTGTATTCTGGTGACAAATTATAAACTTACTGAGGAAACCCGCAAACGACTTGAAATCATGGTACGTACCAATGACGGTTTTGAAATAGCGGAGGCTGATTTGAAATTGCGTGGTCCGGGAGATTTGGAGGGTACCCAGCAAAGTGGTATTGCTTTTGATTTGAAGATAGCTGATATTGCCCGGGATGGTCAGTTGTTGCAATATGTCCGTAATGTTGCACAAGAAATTGTTGATATCGATCCGGAAGCTCGTAATCCGGAGAATCAGATATTGTGGCAGCAGCTTAAAGCACTTCGTAAGACGAACGTTAACTGGGCTTCTATAAGTTGAAAAAACGGTTAAACATACAGCTTATTTGCAAAACATGCTGCAAAACATATTTCTTATTATTTCTCCTATTTATAGGACTTTAGAACCTCTTTTCCTTACTATTTGCTTTTCGGACTATGAAAAAAAAGTTAAGGAAGTACCTTGTTTTTCGTCGGGAAATGCTATCTTTGGAAGAATTTTATAATAAATGTGCCATTTAACACTTTGAAAGAAGTCATCTTATGATTGAAAAAACGTTAGTCATCTTGAAGCCATGTACCGTTCAGCGGGCGTTAATCGGTGAAATACTTCATCGTTTTGAACGTAAAGGTTTACGTTTGGCTGGTATGAAGATGATGAAGTTGACAGACGAAGTATTAAGTGAACATTATGCCCACCTGAGTGCAAAGCCTTTCTTTCAGCGTGTGAAAGATTCTATGATGACAGCTCCTGTTGTCATTTGTTGCTTCGAGGGGGTGGACGCAATTCAAACTGTCCGTACGTTGGCTGGTCCTACTAACGGGCGTCTGGCAGCACCGGGAACTATTCGTGGGGATTACAGTATGAGCTTTCAAGAGAATATAGTTCATGCTTCTGATTCACCTGAGACCGCGGCAGCCGAATTAACCAGATTCTTTAAACCAGAAGAGATATTCGATTACAAACAGGTGATATTTGATTATCTGTATGCAAATGACGAATATTAATTGAATTGACGAAAACGAATGAATTTCAGTTGTATTAAAACCGTAATGATTGCCGCAGTGGCTATGGTCAGCCTGAACTCTTTTTCTCAGGACTTGATCGCCCGGCAGGCCCCAATTGACAAGAAATTAAAAACTGTAGACTCTTTGGCATTGCAAAAGCAGATTCGTGCCGAACAAGCTGAATATCCCGCATTAAGTCTTTATCCGAACTGGAGTAATCAGTATGTGCATGCTTACGGAAAGGATGTTATCATTCCCGAAACTTACACTATTGACCTGACCGGTTTCCATATGCCTACTCCAAGCACACGCATTACTTCGCCTTTCGGTCCTCGTTGGAGAAGAATGCATAACGGTCTTGACCTTAAAGTGAATATTGGTGATACAATCGTAGCTGCTTTTGATGGAAAGGTACGTATTGTTAAATACGAACGTCGTGGGTATGGTAAATATGTAGTCATTCGTCATGATAATGGGTTAGAGACTGTGTACGGACATTTGTCTAAGCAATTGGTTGAAGAGAATCAATTGGTAAAAGCCGGTGAAGTGATTGGTCTGGGTGGTAATACCGGACGTTCTACAGGTTCACATCTTCATTTTGAAACCCGTTTCCTGGGTATTGCTATTAATCCGGTTTATATGTTTGACTTCCCGAAACAGGATATCGTAGCAGATACATATACATTCAGAAGATCTAAGGGTGGTGCAAGCAGTAAGACTGGTGCTCATGATGCTCAGCTGGCAAGTGACGGAGCCATCAGATATCATAAGGTGAAGAGTGGAGATACCCTGTCTCGCATTGCAAAATTGCGTGGTGTTTCTATTAGTACACTTTGTAAGTTAAATCGTATTACTACTAAGACGATTTTGCGTCCCGGACAAGTTTTACGTTGTTCATAAGAGAAATATATTTATTTATAGTGCTAGTAGCCGGACAATGTATGATTGCCCGGCTATTTTTTTCTTTTTTCTTCGATTATTGTTACCTTTGCGCTCTATTTGTAAGGAAATGAAAGATACCAAGCAACAATTTGAGCATGTCACCGCTTTGTGCCGTGACCTATTTTCCAAGAAGCTGCACGATTACGGTCCTGCGTGGCGCATTTTGCGTCCGGCTTCTGTTACTGACCAGATTTTTATAAAGGCCAACCGGATTCGTAGCATTGAAACAAAAGGTGTGTCATTAATTGACGAAGGCATTCGTTCAGAGTTCATTGCGATTGTCAATTATGGTATTATCGGTTTGATACAGCTGGAACTCGGTTATGCCGATTCTGCTGATATCAGTAATGAGGAAGCAATGGCTCTTTATGATAAATATGCAAAGGAAGCTTTGGAGCTAATGCTTGCTAAAAATCATGATTATGATGAAGCATGGCGAAGTATGCGTGTCAGCTCCTATACCGATTTGATTCTAATGAAGATTTACCGTACCAAGCAGATTGAGAGCTTGTCAGGTAATACATTGGTGTCTGAGGGAATTGATGCAAACTATATGGACATGATTAATTATTCCGTTTTTGGTTTAATTAAAATAGAATTTGAAGACTAAGAATTTACATATCATTCAAAAGACGTGGACGAATGCCTGCCGTTTCCTGCTGGCAGCAGCATTTATATTTTCCGGATTTGTGAAAGCTGTTGATCCGCTGGGATCACAGTATAAGATACAAGACTATCTGGAAGCTTTTGGTATGATATCGTGGTTTCCTTCTTTTTTCCCTTTGTTGGCAGCAGTTATTCTGTCAGCTATAGAGTTTTCGGTAGGGGTTTGCATGTTTTTTGGTATACGGAAAACTACGACCACAATTCTTGCTTTGCTCATCATGCTGTTCATGACTCCGTTGACTCTTTATCTGGCATTGAAGAATCCGGTTTCAGACTGTGGCTGTTTTGGCGATGCATGGGTATTGACTAACTGGGAAACTTTCGGCAAGAATATTGTGTTGTTGATTGCAGCTTATTCTACGTTCCGGTGGAAGAAACAGATTATACGTTTCATTTCAGCAAAGACAGAGTGGTTGGTGTCATTGTATACTATATTATTTGTGTTTGCTCTCTCATTTTATTGTCTCGCACATTTGCCTATTCTGGACTTTCGTCCCTATAGGATAGGGAATAATATCCCTGCAGGGATGGAAATACCGGACGGAGCAAAGCCAAATGTTTATGAAACTACTTTTGTTCTGGAAAAGAATGGTGAGAAGAAGGAGTTTGTACTTGAGAATTACCCGGATAGTACCTGGACGTTTGTAGATACACGTACGGTTCTGAAAGAGAAGGGATATGAACCATCTATTCACGATTTCTCATTATTGGAACAGAGTACGGGTGAGGATATCACTGATAAGGTGCTGACTGATATCGGTTATACTTTTTTGTTGGTGGCGCACCGGATAGAAGAGGCGGATGATAGTAATATAGACCTTATTAATGAGATATATGATTATTCGGTTGAAAATGGTTACGGCTTTTATTGCCTAACTTCTTCACCGGAGGAAGAGATAGAACTTTGGCGTGATAAGACCGGGGCAGAGTATCCGTTCTGCCTGGTGGATGATATCACACTGAAAACAATCATTCGTTCCAATCCGGGGTTGGTACTGATAAAGAATGGTACAATTCTGAATAAGTGGAATGATGCCGATTTACCGGATGAATATGCGTTGACCGATAAGTTGGAAAAACTGGAAGTGGGTAAGCTGAAGAAGGTTAGTGATGTGCATACTATCGGATATGTATTTCTGTGGTTTGCTATACCGTTGCTACTTGTGTTAGGACTGGATATTCTGGTCGTAAAACGTAGAGAAAAGAAAGGAGAAGCGCTGAGAAAAAGAAATGCCGAATTGTTAAAGGTGCTTCCCGCACGGGGAGGTTCGGCAGGCGATGATGGTGCTAATCATGCTGAGGAGAATAATTTGATAAACCAGGATCTGGTTGATAAGACTGATAAACCGGGTCACTCAGATAAACCGGGTCACTCTGGCTAACTTCAATCGTCTAATTGTAAATTGTTTAATCGTAAATATATTAACCCTTTTAATAAAAAACAAAATGAGAAAGAACATTGTTGCAGGAAACTGGAAAATGAACAAAACCCTCCAGGAGGGTATTGCTCTTGCAAAAGAATTGAATGAAGCATTAACAGCTGATAAACCTAATTGTGATGTAGTAATTTGCACTCCGTTTATTCACCTTGCTTCTGTTACTCCTATTGTAGATGCTGCTATTATCGGTGTAGGTGCAGAAAACTGTGCAGACAAAGTTGAAGGAGCTTATACTGGTGAAGTTTCAGCTGCTATGGTTGCTTCTACTGGTGCAAAGTATGTAATCTTAGGTCACTCAGAACGCCGTGCTTACTATGGTGAGACTGTTGAAATCTTGAAAGAGAAAGTGAAATTAGCTTTGGCTAACGGTCTGACTCCGATCTTCTGTATTGGTGAAGTGTTGGAAGAACGTGAGGCGAACAAACAGAATGAAGTAGTTGCTGCTCAGTTGGCTTCTGTATTCGATCTGTCTGCTGAAGATTTTGCTAAGATCGTTTTGGCATATGAGCCGGTTTGGGCTATCGGTACAGGTAAAACTGCTACTCCTGCTCAGGCACAGGAAATTCATGCATTTATCCGTTCGGCTGTTGCTGAAAAATATGGTAAAGAGATTGCTGACAATACTTCTATTTTATACGGTGGTAGTTGTAAGCCTTCTAATGCTAAAGAATTGTTCTCTAACCCGGATGTTGACGGTGGATTGATCGGTGGTGCTGCTTTGAAAGTTGCTGACTTCAAGGGTATCATTGACGCATTCAAATAAGAACATGAGATAGGGTTATAAGGTTATAAAGTTATAGGGTTATAACTTTATAACTTTTAACTTTATAACTTTTAACTTTATAACTTTATCACATTACCACCTTATCACCCTATAACTTTATATTGCCTTATGAGAAAACTTGGTTTACTTTTGTTGTTGTTTGCTTTTGCCGGTGCAATGCAAGCCCAGAATATAGTGAAGAGTCTGGAACGAAATGTTCCCGGACAGGGTAAGGTGACTATCCACCAGGATCCTCGTATTGAGGCATTGCTGGGAACGGAACATACTGCTACCGGAGAGCAGAAAGTACTTAAAGCTTCTGGTTTTCGTGTGCAGACGTATGCTGGTAATAACACCCGTCAGGCAAAGACTGAAGCCCATAATGTGGCAGCGAAGATAAAAGAGTTCTTCCCGGAATTGCCTGTTTACACCCCTTTTAATCCTCCCCGCTGGCTATGTCGTGTCGGAGATTTCCGTAGTATTGAAGAAGCAGACGCCATGATGCGCAAGTTGAAAGCAACCGGCGTATTCAAGGAAGCTTCTATTGTTAAAGATCAAATAAATATCCCTTTATAATTTCATTATGTTAGGAAAAGAAGAAATTGTCTCTCCGGCTTTGGAGGATTTGAAAAGTCACTATCGCAGTATTATTACTTTATTGGGCGAAGATGCCGAAAGGGAAGGGCTTTTGAAAACTCCCGAGCGTGTAGCCAAAGCCATGCTCAGTTTAACAAAAGGATATCATCTGGATCCTCACGAAGTGCTTCGTTCTGCTAAGTTCAAGGAGGAATATAGCCAGATGGTGATAGTGAAAGACATTGATTTCTTCTCTCTCTGTGAACACCATATGCTTCCGTTTTATGGAAAGGCACATGTGGCTTATATTCCCAATGGCTACATCACGGGGTTGAGTAAGATTGCCCGTGTGGTCGATATCTTCTCTCATCGTCTGCAGGTGCAGGAGCGTATGACATTGCAAATTAAAGAATGTATTCAGGAAACTCTCAACCCATTGGGAGTAATGGTTGTGGTAGAAGCCCAGCATATGTGTATGCAAATGCGTGGTGTGGAGAAACAAAACTCAATAACAACTACATCTGATTTTACCGGAGCTTTCAATCAGGCTAAAACCCGGGAGGAATTTATGAATCTGATAAACAGGTAAGCAGTGATTAGTGGGGTAGTGATTAGTGATTAGTGGCTGCGCTATTATACCGCATGGTACTAATCACTAATCATTAATCACTACTGCACTAATCCCTATCTTAGCACCACTCTATCTCCAAGTCTTTTTGCCATCAGACTTTGGATTTCTTTCATCTCTTTATAGCGTTGCATAAGGGCGGCGCATTTCTCATCATCGTCTTCGTTGGCAGGATCTTGCAGGGCATACATGATGTGCTTTAACTCTGCTGCTACAATTGCATTCTTAAAGTTTATCATCAATGTAGGAACCAGTTCAAAGAGGCGTTCCTCGTCTGTAACTATTTTCTGTGTTTTGGAGTGAAATTTACTCAGTTGATACCGGTCACTTGCCAGTTCGGTAGCAATGGAACTGATTTCCGGATCGGAGTGGGCTATAAAATAGCGTTCGGCTATAAATCCGGGATTATGGATATGGGATGCTGCTTCTGTAAGGATACGTCGGTGCAAGGGATTGTGAAATGCGAGTTCATCTTCTTTTAAGTCATGAACGATGTATTCAATCACACTGACCGGAGTTTCCTGTCCCTCTTCATCCTCCATGTTGCACATTATCTTTTCCCCATAGCGCACTATTGCCTGAAGAATCAGCCGTTCGTACCGATAAAACTCCTGGCCTTCTTTTCCTTCCTGGGGGATGTAAGACTGATAAGAATCTTCCAATTCGTCAGGTGGGAAAGGAGGAGGGAAATCTCCATTTTGCATTTCTGCCGGAGCGCCGGATGAATTGTTAGCGTTGAGTATCGGTTTATTCTCTTTTTCGGCTTGTATTTCTCTTCGTTTGGCAACTTCCGAAACAAGTAGTTTATCTTCTACCCGCAACAATTGTCCGCACTCTTTGATATACACATCGCGCACAATTGCTTCCGGGATCACTGAGATGCTTTGTACGATGTTATTAATGAGTTCTGCCCGTTTGATCGGGTCTTTACCGGCATCTTCCAGCAGTAGGTTGGTCTTGAAACGAATAAAGTCGGTTTCATGTTCCTTGATGAACGCCTGGAATTCTGTAGCATTGTGTTTCCGGGCAAAGGAGTCAGGGTCGTCACCATCGGGTAGAAGGCAGACCTTAATATTCATTCCTTCTTCCAGCAACATATCAATACCACGGATGGAAGCCTTGATACCAGCCATGTCGCCATCATAAAGTACGGTAATGTTGTTGGTAAAGCGATGGATCAAACGGATTTGCCCGGGAGTTAATGAGGTTCCTGATGAAGCAACAACATTTTCCACTCCCGACTGATGCATGGAGATAACGTCCGTGTATCCTTCTACAAGAAAACAACGGTCTTGTTTTACAATGGCCTGCTTTGCAAAATAGATACCGTAGAGTTCATTACTTTTATGATAGATTTCGGACTCCGGAGAGTTGACATACTTGGCGAGCTTTTTGTTCTCTGTACTGAGTACGCGCCCTCCAAAAGCTACGACTTTTCCCGAAAGTGTATGTACGGGAAACATTACACGCCCCCAAAAGCGGTCGCGCAGACGCCCATCATCTGTTTCGTAACAAAGCCCGGTCTTGACAAGGTATTCCTTTTTGAATCCTTTGCGTATAGCCTCTTGTACCAATGCGTCATGACTCTCGGTACTGAAACCAAGCTGAAATTTTTCAATGATATCATCCCGGAATCCACGCTGGCGGAAGTAAGCCATACCGATGCTTCTCCCATCTACATGGTTTTTCAATATATTCTGGAAATAGTCGCGGGCGAAGTTATTAACGATAAACATACTTTCGCGTGTACTTTGCGCCTGCTTCTCTTCATTGGTCAGTTCCCGTTCTTTTATTTCGATGTTATACTTCTTAGCCAGGTATTTTAGTGCTTCGTAGTATGACATTTGTTCGTGTTCCATGACGAAATGCACTGAATTACCACCTTTGCCACAGCTAAAGCATTTGCATAACCCTTTTGAGGGGGAAACACTGAAAGAGGGGGTCTTTTCGTTATGGAACGGGCACAAGCCTACATAGTTCACACCCCGTTTTCGTAGCGTGACGAATTCGGATACCACATCAACGATTTGTGCAGCATCGAGTATACGGTCTATGGTTGCCTGATCTATCATGGATTCTCCTTTGTTTTTTAGCGGATACAAAGTTACTATAAAATTAGCCCTTATCAAAAACTTATTTGATAAGGGCTGATTAATTTTTCTCTAAGATCTCTTTTACAGGTTATTTGATCTTTTCCCGTATTTTAGTCAGATACTTTTTCATGCCTTCGGCGTCTTTATTCTCTATTATCTCTAAAAGATTTTTTAGTTCTGTCCGTATATTGGCCACTTGTGCCGGAGTACGGGGATTAAAAAGAATCTCTTGCAGCAGATAATCGTCTTCACTTAAAAGTCCTTTGGCAATGGCCATATGTTTCTTGAAAGTGGTTCCCGGAGCTTCCTGATGCTTCATGACAGCAGCGAACACAAACGTTGAAACAAATGGTATGGAAAGTGAATAAGCCACTGTCTCATCGTGTTCGTCGAATGTATATTCAAAGATATTCAATCGGAGACTGTTGTACAGATCCTTGAAGAATACTTTTCCTAAATGGTCACTTTCGCTGATGATAATAGCACTTTCGCTACTCAGATTGCTGAGGCTGGCGAAGGTAGGACCAAACATCGGGTGGGTAGATACATAGCGGAAACCGCTCTCTTCATAGAATTTTTTCAGTCCGGTTTTTACGGAAGCGATATCACTAAGTATACAGTCTTTAGGTAGTGCAGGCAGGATTTTACGAAAAGCATCCAGCGTATACTTCACTGTTGCTGCGTTGATAACCAGTTCCGGTTCGAAGTCTTTAATCTCTTCCAGCGTAGTGAAGCGATAGGTGTTATAAACAAAGCGCAACTGGTGTGGGTTGACGTCAAACACGGCCGTCTCGTGCTGAAAACTCAGTATATCAGTGAAAAAAGAGCCCATCTTGCCGGCTCCGAGAATTAAAATTCGCATGTGATTAGTGATTAGCGATTAGTGATTAGTGATTAGTGAGGGGGGGTAGTGATTAATCATTAGCTGCTAATCATTAATCACTATCCCGCTAATCACTCACTAATCATTTATTAATAATTTCCATTTGCTGACGAACCGATTCTTCGTGTATCGCTTCGAATATTCTTTTCATGAATTCTCCGTCCATACCGCATTGTTCACCTTGTGCACCGCGTTTCTCAAGAATTTCATTGTAACGTCCTCTTTGAAGCACCGTGATATCGTGCTCTTTTTTGTACGTGCCGATTTCGCGGGCTACGCGCATACGTTTTGCCAGTTCCTGAATGATGTTATCATCACATTCGTCAATCTGTTTGCGGAGTTGGCTCAGGTTTTCGGTAGTCTGAGTCTCTTTACGGATAACGAGCAGATTCAGGATATAATCCAATACGTCTGGTGTCACTTGTTGTGAAGCATCACTCCAGGCACAATCCGGATTGCAGTGACTTTCTACAATTAGTCCGTCGAAATTGAGGTCCATTGCTTGTTGGCAGAGCGGAGCTATCAGTTCGCGTTTACCTCCAATGTGACTTGGGTCGCAGAAGATGGGCAATTCCGGTAGACGACGGCGCAGCTCAATGGGGATATGCCATTGCGGCAAGTTGCGGTAGAGTTTTTTGTCATAGCTACTGAAGCCACGATGAATAGCCCCCAAGCGTTTCAGGCCCGCATTATTGATACGTTCCAAAGCACCAATCCAAAGTTCAAGATCGGGGTTTACCGGATTCTTTATCAATACAGGGATGTCTACACCTTTCAGTGCATCGGCTATTTCCTGTACGGCAAATGGGTTGGCAGTCGTACGGGCACCTACCCATAGCATGTCAATGCCTGCTTTCAGGCACTCGTATACATGTTTGGCTGTAGCTACCTCGGTAGATACATACATGCCTGTTTCTTTTTTTACTTCTTTCAACCATGCCAGTCCGTCAACACCTACACCTTCGAAACCACCCGGTTTGGTACGGGGTTTCCAGATTCCGGCACGAAATATTTTCATTCCTTTGGCTGCCAACTCTTTGGCGGTAGTCATCACTTGTTCTTCTGTTTCTGCACTACATGGGCCGGCTATGACAACGGGTCTTTTTGCTTCGATGCCCGGCAGTAAAATTGATTCGAGTTCCATAATTGAATAGTGTGCCAATATGCCAATGTGCTGATATGCCAATTGGCTGGCGCTTTAATTGGGTTATTATTTATTTTTCTATTAAGTAGTACTTCAAATTTAGTTCATATAATGACAGTGCTTTATTGAAACGCAGATTATCGCAGATTCACGCAAAGCATATCATCGCTCAAGTATAGCGCAGCCATTTAATCTGCGAAAATCTGCGATCATTTGCGTTTCAATAATGGCATCATCTAATTTTGAACGATTACTTATTCTCTTTAATTGGCACATTGGCATATTAGCACATTGAGCCATTATTTTTAATTCGTTCCAGCGCTTCCGCCAGTTTTACATCTTTGCAACAAAGAGAGATACGGATGTATCTTGCTCCGTTACTTCCGAAGATGAATCCCGGAGTGATAAATACACGCGCCTCGTGAAGTATTTTTTCTGTCAGTTCTTCTACATCGGCATATGTATCGGGTATTTTTCCCCAAAGGAACATGCCCACTTGTTGGTCGTCATAAGTACATCCCAGCGTTTTCATGATTTCCCCTGCCAGGTGGCGGCGGTTACGATAGTTGTGGTTGTTCCCTTCGTACCATTCGGTATCGGCTTCCAGCGCTTTGGCAGCAGCCAGTTGCATGGCGCGGAACATTCCGCTGTCTATATTACTCTTCACTTTCAGTATCCACTGTACAAATTGTGCATTGGATGCGAGCATACCGATACGCCAGCCCGGCATATTGTGGCTCTTACTCATGGAGTTGAATTCGATGCAACAATCTTTAGCTCCCGGTACGCTGAGAATACTCAAAGGACGATCATTCAGGATGAAGCTGTAAGGGTTGTCGTTCACTATAACAATACCTTTACGACGGGCGAAATCTACCAGACGTTCATACATCTCCATGGTGGCATTGGCTCCTGTCGGCATGTTGGGATAGTTGGTCCACATCAGTTTTACGCGACTCAGATCCATCTTTTCCAGTTCATCGAAGTCGGGCATCCAGCCGGCATCTTCTTTCAGATTGTAATTTACGACTTCTGCACCCAGGATTTTGCTGAGTGAAGTATAGGTAGGATAGCCCGGATTCGGTACTAACACCTGTTCACCCGGATTAACGAAAGCCAGGGTTACGTGCAAGATACCCTCTTTTGAACCTATCAGTGGCTGTATTTCCGTAGCGGGATCCAGTTCAACGTTGTACCATTTCTTATACCAGCCGGCAAAACCTTTGCGCAATTCCGGGATACCTACGTAAGGTTGGTAACCGTGTCCGTTCGGGTTTTGTGCTTCGTTGCACAGTGTTTGGATCGTCTCTTCGGAGGGAGGCATATCAGGACTTCCGATTCCTAAGCTGATCACATCTTTACCTTCTGCATTCATTTGCGCTACTTCTTTCAGCTTTTTAGAGAAGTAGTATTCGCTTACGCTGGCCAGCCGATCGGCGGGAGCAATGTTATATGTTTGATTTACCTTCTGCATATTCGCCTAATATTTTAAGTTCTTTGGTTAGTGGTGTGATCGCGGTGATTGATTGTTTATATCTCAGATAGTCGTTGAATGACACATCTACATAAAACTGATATTCCCATTCCCTTCCGATGATGGGGAGTGATTGTATTTTAGTCAGGTTGATGTTGTAGAATGACAGGATAGAGAGCACTTGTGACAGACTGCCTTCTGTGTGTGGCAAAGTGAATACCATGCTTGCCTTATTGATTACTACTGAGTGGTGGCGGCTGAGTTCGTCTACTTGCCAGGGATCGGCTACTATCAGGAAACGGGTGAAGTTGTGTTTGTTTGTCTCAATACTTTCTTGTAGAATTTTCATTCCATAACGCTCGGCGGCTACTTTGGAACAGATGGCGGCATGTCCTTTCAGATCCCCTTCTTTTATCATTTCGGCACTGCGGGCGGTGTCTTCGCCTTCTACCACTTTGATATTGGGATGTTGTTGCAGGAATTCGCGGCACTGCATAAGCGCGATGGGGTGGGAGTTGACTTCTGTGATGTCACTCCAATCTTCCTCGGGCAGGCAGACGAAGCAATGTGAAATACGCAGTTTATGTTCGCCGATAATCTGTGTACCACTTTGACGCAGTAATTCGTTGTTGTGCAGCAGGCTTCCTGCTATGGTATTTTCAATAGCTAACATGCCGATTACCTGGCTGTCTTTGCGGATGGCCTTAAACACGTCTTCAAAAGTAGTGCAGCAGATTAATTCTATTTCTTCTCCTTCGAAGTACTTGTGAGCGGCGATATCGTGATACGAGCCGAGTGTTCCTTGAATTGCTATCTTTTTCATTCCTTCTTAATGTGTATTATATAAAAAAATCCCGCGTCCATAATGGAGCGGGATTCATATGATTGATTCTTTCCTTTCAGTCCTTAAGCATCACTGTCACTTGATACATACAAACTCCCGCTCTACTTTCTGGCCAAAGTAAAAGTAAAAAAAGAAGTAATATGTAAAATTAAATACGTTCATACTAACAGTGCTTTTGTTCTAATTCGGGGACAAATGTAATACTTTTCTTTTAAATGCAAGCAAAAAGAGACTTTTTTTTGCATTGTAAAGGCTAATATTAAGAGTTTGTTATGATTCGCTGTGTTTTGGTTACTGTTAATCCGGATATAAATCTATTTACGATTAGACGATTTACGATGTACGATTGGGATTACTCTGTCTCTATCAGCGCTGAAACAGGCTTTTAAAAGAGTAACTTCAATCGTACATCGTCTAATTGTAAATAGATTCATTATTGATCAGAAAGCACACTATAATCCCAATACATTGGTTGATGAGGCTGACTGGTTATTAAATTGTCCGTTCAGATTTTCTCCCTCTTTCGGATTGATCTCAAGCGCTTTCTTCATATCTTCTATGGAACCATCTTTGTCGCCATTCAGCAATTTGGCACGGCCGCGTTCGTGATAGGCTGCTCCGAAATTCGGATTCAGTTCTATGGCTTCGTCGAAAAGACTGATAGCTTCGGTTAGTTTTTTCTGAGTGATAAAGAGTTGACCCAGATAGAGGTATGCCTGTTCATTAAAGGGATTCATCTCGGTGACTTTCAAGTAATCGGTTTCTGCCTCTTCGGGAGCTCCTTCTGCTTCTTTTAGTTTACCATGCAGCAGGATAGCTGCCTCTTCATCCGGGCTCTGAGTCAGAATTGCGGCTATATCTTCAGCAGATTCTTTGAGCTGATTCATCTTTAGCAAAGCTTCGGCGCGTAACAGGCGTGCTTCGGTGAAATCGTCTTTTAACACAATGGCTTTTGTCAGGTGGGCAATGGTCATGAGGTCATCATTCATACCCATCATAGCTTTTCCCAGCAGGAAATGGGCAACTGCATTACCTTCCTCTATCTGAATAGCTTTGCTTGCCGCAGCCTGCATTGCCTGATAGTCTTCTTGCATATAGCATACGTTGGCTATAGTAAGATATGTACTGGTCAGTTCGGGTTCAAGTTCCACCATGCGATTCAGTATTTCACGGGCTTTGTCCAGTTCGGCAGATTGTATGTAGAGCTGGCTGAGGTATCCCAATGTTTCGAAGTCTTCCTCGATAGCAAGGGCTTCGGTGAAGCATTTTATGGCATAGTCCGGTCTGCCCATACGTTGAGCACGCAATCCGTCATATTTGAATATCTCAAAGTTCTTTTGTGCAGCTTTCTGCTTTTCGCTTTCCGGGCTTTCGGACTTTCCCGAAAAGAAAGATTTAAAGAAGTTCGGCATGATTTATGATGTTATAATGTTATAAAGTTATAGTAGCTACAATCCGCAACACTATAATTTGCAAATTTATAACTTTTATAACTCTATCGCTTTATAGTCCTGTAATTTTTACAACTCTATAACATTATAACCCTATAACCTTACTCAACATTCCATCCTCTGTTTTTATTATTTCCTCTTCCAATAAATATTGAATGACTTGTGCCAGTATGTTTTTATCTTCTTCCATTCGTTTGCTGACTTCTGCGGGAGTCAGAGGGCGCTCTTTCAGTAAATCCAGCAGTTTTTCCTTTACTTCTTCGAAGGTATTGTCTGACAAGTCTTTACTGGCTTTCCCGCTGAGGCATACGTCACACTGCCCACAGTTATGTTCATTTTTCTCACCGAAGTAACGGAGAAGCATACGGCTACGGCAGGCAGTTTCGGAGGTGACGTATTCTACCATTGCCTCGATACGGGCTACGTATCGTTTCTTACGTTCTTCGTATACGGATGGCGGGATATGCAGGCGGTCAGGTTCTACCCGTTCGCGCGTGTATATTATATAAGGTGTTTTCTTACGAGGAATATAGTCAATAATGCGACGTTTGGACAGCATCATTAGCAGATTGTATATCTGCGAACGTGTCAACCCGGTACGCAGGCTCAATGCTGTTTCGCTGATGTAAGCGTAATCCGTGAAGATCCCGGTATACGAACGAAGGACGGTTTGCATCAGTGCTTCTGCCTCTTTACCCATTTCGCGAAGCTTATACAGTTCATCGCGACGGATGGTAAAGAGGATACGTGAGGCGTTGTCCTGTTCATCGGTATATTCTATGTACCCTGCCTGGGTCAGTATTTTCAAAGCACTGTCTGCCGGAACCGGAAAATGCTTGAACTTGCGGCAGAATTCCTCCAGGTTGAATTCCTTTGTACAGTCGAGTCCGTCTCCCATTGCCATCTGATAATAATATTGCAGATGTTCATATACCTTTATGATATAATCCTTATCAGGGAAGGTGTCCGGGACCCGTTTGTGGAGGGCCGTTTTGTCCAATGAGGTGTGGAGAATAACGGCGTATGCCTTTTCTCCGTCGCGTCCGGCACGTCCTGCTTCTTGAAAATAGGCTTCGGGAGAGTCGGGCAGATCGAGATGGATTACCAGACGTACATCGGGTTTGTCAATGCCCATTCCGAAAGCATTGGTTGCTACCATCACACGGCATTCGCCGCTTTGCCAGCGTTTCTGGCGGATATCTTTGACGGCATTGTCTAGTCCGGCATGATAGAAGTCGGCGGTGATACCTTCGTTGATAAGCAATTCGGTGATTTCTTTGGTACGGCGACGGCTACGAACGTAGACGATAGCGCTTCCCTGCATCCGTTGAAGAATATGTAGTAGTTCGGCCGTTTTGTTATCTACCTTGCGTACGATATAGGCAAGATTCTTTCGCTCGAAGCTCATCCGGAAAACGTTTTCTTCCTTAAACTTCAACCGGCTTTGGATGTCTTTTACTACTTCCGGTGTGGCTGTGGCAGTGAGTGCCAGTACGGCTACTCCGGGCAATAGTTCGCGTATATCGGCTATCTTCAGATAGGCAGGCCGGAAGTCATATCCCCATTGGGAGATACAATGGCTTTCGTCTACCGTAATCATGCTGATCTTCATGGCACGGAGTTTCTGTTTGAAGATGTCCGTGTCCAGTCGTTCCGGTGAGATATAGAGGAATTTATAATCGCCGAAGATACAGTTTTCCAGCGCAATAAGAATTTCCTGCCGCGTCATGCCCGAGTAGATGGCTACAGCTTTGATCCCCCTTTGACGGAGATTCTGCACCTGGTCCTTCATCAGGGCGATGAGTGGAGTGATAACGATGCACAAACCCTCTTTGGCGAGTGCCGGGACCTGGAATGTAATGGATTTCCCACCACCGGTAGGCATTAATCCCAGTGTATCACGCCCTTCGCCAATACTATTGATAATCTCCTCCTGTACACCACGGAAGGAGTCATAACCCCAGTATTGTTTGAGTATATCGCGGTAAAACACCATTTTGATTTACGATTAGACGATTTACGATTAGACGATTTACGATTAGACGATTTACGATTGAGTAATCTTAGAGAATTAAGAGTAATTTCAATCGTAAATTGTCAATCGTCTAATCGTAAATCATTCAATGGGTTTAATATCCTCAATCTGCAACTGTACTTCGCCACGCTTGTGCGTGTTTTCTTCGATTGTGTAGCAGATGTCGAATGAACGCTTTGTCTTGATATAGCGTACGTGTGAACTTTGACCAAAGGCGATGCCGTTCATTACGTTGTTCGATTTGTTATCTACCAACTCGAGTTTGATATGCTCCTGGTCGCGTCCCACCACTTTACTTGTACCATAGTCGTAGACATGGTGCGTGCAGAATATGGGTTTTTGGTTGTCCGGGCCGAAGGGATTGAATTTCTTCAGATCACTAAAGAATTTCGGAGTGATGTCTCTGAAGTCTATTTCAGCATCGATATCTATTACGGCACTGGTTTGTTCCGGCAGGATGTGTTGTGATACGAATGTTTCAAAACGCTCGGTAAACGCCGGTACATTTTCCACTTTCATTGACAATCCTGCAGCATACGTGTGTCCGCCGAAGTTCTCAAGCAAGTCACGGCAATGTTCTATGGCTTTATATACGTCAAAACCCGAAACCGAGCGGGCAGATCCCGTTGCCATATCATTTGTACGTGTCAATACTACGGCCGGCCGGTAATATATTTCCGTCAGCCGGGAAGCCACAATTCCGATCACACCTTTGTGCCATTCTTCATTGTAGATGACGATAGAACGGCGGTCTGCCAGTCCTTCAAGATTGGCTACAATCTGGTTGGCCTCTTCGGTCATGCTCTTATCCAGATCTTTGCGGGTCTCGTTGTACTGATTTATCTGATTGGCCTTTTCAAGAGCTACGGAGAAATCTTTCTCTGTCAACAGATCCACAGCTTCTTTTCCATTCTGAATACGTCCGGAGGCATTGATACGGGGGCCTATTTTGAACACGATATCGCTCACGGTGATATCCTTCTCTGCCAATCCGCACACATCGATGATGGCTTTCATTCCTATGCTGGGATTACTGTTCAGTTGTTTCAGCCCATGATGTGCTAAGATGCGGTTCTCCCCCATAATGGGCACAATGTCCGAAGCTATGCTGACGGCCACAAGGTCGAGCAGAGGAATGAGGTGGTGAAATTCAATGCCGTTGTTGATTGCAAATGCTTGCATAAACTTGAAGCCGACACCGCAGCCTGAGAGGTGTTCATAAGGGTAGGTGTTATCCGGACGTTTGGCATTTAGAATAGCTACGGCGGGTGGCAGTATATCGTCCGGTACATGGTGGTCGCAGATGATAAAGTCAATTCCCCGTTCGCGGGCATAGGCTATTTCATCTACGGCTTTTATGCCGCAGTCGAGCACAATAATCAGGCCTACACCGGTTTCGGCAGCATAGTCTACTCCTTTTCGTGAAATACCGTAACCTTCGTTATAACGGTCAGGAATGTAATAGTCCAGGTTTGAATAAAACTGCTGGATGAACTTATAGACCAGTGCCACGGCTGTGGTACCGTCTACATCATAATCTCCATAAATCAGAATGCGCTCTTTCTTTCCCATCGCCTTGTTCAGACGTTCCACTGCTATGTCCATGTCCTTCATCAGGAATGGATCATGCAGGTCGGGCAGTTGCGGACGGAAGAATTTCCGGGCATCATGTACCCGTGTGATTCCCCGCTGCACCAGGAGCCGTCCCAGAATAGGGCTAATGCCTAATTCCTGAACCAATGTCTGGCTTATCTCTGCCTGTTCTGATGTGATGGGTTGATAATTCCATTTGTGATTCATTTTATATATTGTTTTTTCTTTTTCGTATCTCAGGATGGGAGAGAATGACATTTTCCCCCAAGAAGCTGTAAAAGTACGAAAAAAAGATGAAGCATGGCTGTAATCAGATGAAAATATTTCAGAGGGATTACTTCGGTATGAAAAGGATATTTACAAAAGGAACGGGGTATTTCTTGCTTGGGAGGGTGGATAATGTGGCAATTGGGATATGTTATACCGATAAGTATTCAAACCTGTTCAGACATGAATCAGTTCACCACAGAGGACACGGAGGGCACAGAGATCTTGTTTTCTCTGATGAAACGCGGATGATCGCAGAACGCAGATTAAAAAACAGTAGTTCTTTATTTTATCGTTATTTCCCTTTGCGAGAATTTGCGTTCATCTGCGTTTCAATAAAGATTTAAACTCTGTGCCCTCTGCGACCTCTGTGGTGAAATACCGATAAAGAATAAACACCCTGCAATAGAAATATGCTGTTTGAATAATTATTACATCAGAGTAAATGCTTCCCGTTGCCAACTCTGCTTCTCTAACCCCCGGCAGACTTTCGGCTGTCCCGGCTCCGGGGAGCAACGTCCTCGGCTCCGGGGAGCGCACCCTTCGGCTCCGGGGAGCAGTCTCCTCCCCGGAGCCGGGAAATATGTTTTGTAATACGTTGATAAATAGCGGTTTAAAAAGATCGGTTTTTACCTGTTTTCTCACTTCTTTACTCTGTCCGCCTCCTGCTTTTCAGAACTTGTATGTATTAAAATATTAACAAATGCGGTCCTCTAATCCTTGCTCTCCTGTCTCTTTTTCCTCACATCTCTGCCCTCATATTTGCAAATCGCATCGATCCACTCTTCGGTGAGCGCTTTCGATTCGTGCTTATCCAGATCGAATGCTACCATCACGGATGTGCAGATGCACTTTACCTCTCCGGTTTCTACATCGATCACCCGCTGAATGAGGTGAAAACTCTTTGTTCCGATCTCCGAAACAGCCGTTTGTACGGCAATGTGGTCCGATGCAAAGATCTGAGCCAGGAAGTCGGCCTCTATATGTACAACGACAATTCCATCCTTTTCCCAGTCCACTCCGGGGCAGACAGAGGCAAAATATTCTGTTTTGCCAAGATCATAGAATGAGAAGTAAACCGTGTTGTTGACATGACCGAATTTATCTACGTCATTGAATCGTAGTTGTATAGGCAGGGTGTGGCGAAACTTAATTTCTTCCATTTGTTTTCTCTTAAACTTTGTTATTACCATGCAAAAGTAGTATTTTTGCGCGTTACTCTTATCAGATATAAATCAAGAAATGATAGAAGATATTAAAAAAGCCTGTCAGGTGATGCAGGAGGGGGGGGTTATCCTTTATCCTACCGATACGATTTGGGGACTGGGCTGCGATGCGACCAATCCTGATGCAGTGCGCCGTGTGTACGAAATCAAGAAACGTGCAGACAGTAAAGCGATGTTGGTTCTGGTTGACTCATCCGTAAAGGTGGATTTTTATGTGCAGGATGTGCCCGAAGTGGCATGGGACCTAATAGAACTGGCCGACAAACCACTTACTATAATTTATTCGGGGGCCCGCAATCTGGCTCCGAACCTGCTTGCCGAAGATGGCAGCGTAGGTATCCGTGTGACCAGTGAGGACTTTTCCCGTCGTCTTTGCCAGCAATTCCGCAAGGCAATTGTGTCGACATCGGCCAACATCAGCGGACAGCCTTCGCCGGCCAATTTCAGTGAAATAAGTGATGACGTTAAATCACAGGTAGATTATATTGTAGGCTTTCGCCAGGATGACATCAGTCGTCCCAAACCATCGAGCATTATTAAACTTGATAAAGGCGGAGTGATAAAGATTATCCGTGAATAGATGAAGCAGTTGGTGGATTATATGGTGGCAGCGTTGGTGCTGTTGCTATGTTGCCCATTACTGCTCTATATTGCTATCCGCATTCGCATGCAGGGAGCGGGTAGCGTTTTTTACCAGCAAGAGCGGTTGGGAAAGGGAGGTGTCCCCTTTCGGATGGTGAAATTTCGTACCATGGTGACAGGTGCGGAAGATGGGACGCCGTTGCTTGCTGTTTCTGATGATCAGCGGGTGACAGCTTTTGGCCGGACACTGCGTAAACATCATTTGGATGAACTGCCGCAGTTCTGGAATGTTTTGAAGGGAGATATGTCCATTGTCGGACCACGCCCCGAACGCGCCTGGTTTGTACAACAAATATTGGAGAAGACCCCGGACTATAAACGGATATTTAACCTGAAACCAGGGATTACCTCTTTAGGAATGGTGAAATTCGGGTATGCTAACACGATAGAGAAAATGATTGAACGTTCCCGTTACGACCTTTATTATTTAGAACACTATAGCTTTTGGCTCGACGTGAAAATTCTACTGGCAACCGTCAGAGAAGTGTGGATCGGCAAAGGCATTTAGACAGAAATATGGAAAAAGAAAAGATTAGTCTGCTACAGCATTTTATTCATTGGCGTGAAAACAATATTAAGGAAAAGCAATTCATTCTTATCCTTAGTTTTCTGGTGGGCATTTTCACAGCGATTGCTGCATTGATATTGAAGTTCCTGATTCACTCGATACAGAATTTCCTTACCGACAACTTTAGTGCAACGGGGGTGAATTACCTCTATCTGGTATATCCGGTAGTAGGTATCTTTCTGGCCGGATGGTTTGTGCGGAACATTGTGAAAGATGATATCAGCCATGGAGTTACCAAGATACTCTATGCCATCTCCCGGAGGCAGGGACGCATCAAACGGCACAACGTGTGGTCGTCCACCATTGCCAGCGCCATCACCATCGGCTTTGGCGGGTCGGTTGGAGCGGAAGCACCTATTGTGCTGACAGGATCGGCCATCGGTTCCAATCTGGGAAGCGTGTTTAAGATGGAACACCGCACGCTGATGCTGCTTGTGGGATGTGGTGCTGCCGGTGCCATTGCCGGTATCTTCAAAGCGCCTATTGCCGGGTTGGTATTCACGCTGGAGGTACTCATGATCGATCTGACGATGTCCTCACTGCTACCCCTGCTCATCTCCGCAGTGACGGCTGCTACGGTCTCTTATATCACCACCGGCACGGAAGCGATGTTCAAATTCCACCTCGATCAGGCGTTTGAACTGGAACGTATCCCTTTTGTTATTCTGCTGGGCATCTTCTGTGGGTTAATCTCGTTGTATTTCACCCGTGCCATGAATTCGGTGGAAGGCGTCTTTGGCAAACTCAACAATCCTTATAAGAAGCTGGCCTTGGGAGGGGTGATGCTGAGCGTACTCATCTTTCTTTTCCCACCGCTTTATGGCGAAGGTTACGATACGATCAACCTCTTGCTGAACGGCACGAGCAATGCCGACTGGGATACGGTGATGAACAACTCCCTGTTTTATGGATACGGCAATCTGCTGCAAGTCTATCTGATACTGATTATCCTGTTGAAAGTCTTTGCCTCCAGTGCAACGAACGGAGGCGGGGGCTGCGGTGGTATCTTCGCACCTTCGCTCTACTTAGGTTGTATTGCAGGATTTGTCTTTTCACACTTCAGCAATGACTTTGCATTCTCAGCCTATCTGCCCGAGAAGAACTTTGCACTTATGGGGATGGCTGGCGTGATGAGCGGAGTGATGCATGCCCCGTTGACGGGGGTATTCCTCATCGCCGAGCTGACGGGTGGATATGACCTCTTTCTGCCATTGATGATTGTCTCCGTCAGTTCCTATCTGACTATCATTGTTTTCGAACCGCACAGTATCTATTCCATGCGTTTGGCAAAGAGGGGGCAGCTATTAACCCATCATAAGGACAGAGCTGTACTGACGCTGATGAAGATGGAGAATGTGGTGGAGAATGATTTCGTAACCGTTCATCCGGAGATGGATTTGGGTGAACTGGTTAAAGCCATTGCTGCTTCACATCGTAATATCTTTCCTGTGACAGATAAGAACGGTATATTGCTCGGCATTGTCTTGCTGGACGATATCCGTAACATCATGTTCCGGCAAGAACTTTATCATCGTTTCACGGTGAATAAACTGATGACATCGGCCCCTGCCAAACTGTTTGACACGGATGGTATGGAGCAGGTGATGCAAACCTTTGATGATACAAAGGCCTGGAATCTGCCTGTGGTGAACGAAGAAGGCAAGTATCTGGGCTTCGTCTCGAAATCAAAGATATTTAATTCGTACCGGCAGGTGTTGGTACATTTCTCGGAAGACTAAAATAATTATTCAATGTGCCAATATGCCAATGTGTCAATTGGCTGTGTTATAATAGAGTTGTAATATAACTGGCCTATTGCCACATTGTCGTATTGTCACATTATTAAATACTCTCAATTGGCATATTGTCACATTATTGTTTATGAAGAAAGAAGATTTAAGAATCGTTTATATGGGAACTCCCGATTTTGCAGTGGAGGGTTTGCGTTGCCTCGTCGAAGGTGGTTACAATGTGGTTGGTGTGATTACCATGCCCGATAAACCGGCAGGTCGTGGTCATAAAATCCAGTTCTCCCCTGTCAAACAGTTTGCATTAGACCATAATCTGCCTTTGTTGCAGCCGGAGAAACTGAAGGATGAAAGCTTTGTGCAAGCTTTGCGTGAATGGAAAGCCGACCTGCAAATCGTAGTTGCTTTCCGCATGCTGCCGGAAGTTGTCTGGAATATGCCCCGTTTGGGGACATTTAACCTGCATGCTTCTCTGCTTCCCCAATATCGTGGTGCTGCTCCTATCAATTGGGCGGTTATCAACGGTGATACGGAAACAGGTATTACCACTTTCTTCCTGAAGCACGAAATCGACACGGGAGAAGTCATCCAACAAGTTCGCGTTCCGATTGCAGATACGGATAATGTAGAAGTCGTGCATGATAAACTAATGATGTTAGGTGGCAGGCTTGTTATAGAGACAGTAGATGCCATTTTAGCGGGTACTGTGAAACCTATTCCACAGGAAGAAATGGCTGTAGTAGGAGAATTACGTCCAGCTCCTAAAATCTTTAAAGAAACCTGTAGGATTGACTGGAATCAGCCTGTAAAACGTATCTATGATTTCATTCGTGGCCTTTCCCCTTATCCGGCAGCATGGACTGAACTCATAAATCCTTCGGGCGAACCTGTTGTAGTGAAGATTTTTGAGAGTGAAAAGCGATTCGAAACTCATCAATTGCTTCCGGGTACAATCGTGACAGACGGAAAGAAATCTCTCAAAGTAGCTGTTACGGATGGTTTTATAGGCATTCTTGCTTTGCAGTTCCCCGGCAAGAAACGGCTTAGGACAGAAGAACTGTTGCGTGGTTACAAAATTACCGGGGATATGAGGATGAAGTGACTTGTAATAGAACAATAATGAAGGGATTTACGATTAGATGATTTACGATGTACGATTGGGATTAGTCTGCTTTACATTACTGAAACAGGCTATTAAAAGGTAACTTCAATCGTACATCGTCTAATCGTAAATCATCTAATCGTCTAATCGTAAATCCCCTCATTAATGAGTATTCCGCAGTAGAAACTGCACGTCAATGAGTTAATAATATGGTTCCCATTAAAAATATTTCTCTTTTCTTTTGGCTCTTTCACTAAGATTCCTTTTCTTTGCCCATTATTAACTCTTTAAATGTGAATGCCTATAGAAACACGTTACGCTAATTATATCTAATCGCATACGTAATGAACACATGGAACAACAAGGCTGACGAAACGTTAGTCTCTCTCTATGCCGAAGGAGAGAATCAGGCATTTAATGTACTTCTAAATAGGTATAAGGACAAGTTGTACTCTTATATTTATTATATTGTACGCAACTCCGAGATGACAGAAGACATCTTTCAAGAAACTTTTATGAAGGCAATTATTACTATCCGTCAGGGACGTTACAATGAAAATGGTAAGTTCTCTGCTTGGTTGCGGCGTATTGCCCATAACTTGATTATAGACTCTTTCCGTCAGGAGAAATCGGAGAATCTGGTGTCTTGTGATGAGCCGGAAGTGAACATTCTGAATAATATCGGTCTGGCAGAAGGGACGATAGAGAATACGATTGTAAATCGGCAGATATTATCTGACGTACGCCGTTTGATGGAATTCCTGCCAGATGAACAACGCGAAGTGGTATATATGCGTTTCTACCAGGATCTCAGTTTCAAGGAGATAGCAGAGCAGACAGGTGTAAGTATCAATACTTCACTGGGGCGTATGCGTTATGCTATCCTTAACCTTCGTCGCATGGCCGAAAAGAACGGAGTCGTTCTTACCGTTGATTAAATTTAACTAACTTGTTATATACTAAAAGGTTTGTTTCCTACGTTCTAAAGGAAACAAACCTTTTAGTGTATAAGGCCTATGAATAAAAAAACTACTCCCTCTCATCAACAGTGTCCCAAAGAAAAGAACTCGGTGGAAAGTAAGAGGCCCCGGGTCAGTGAACAAACGCTGGCTTTTCTACGTTCTTTTGCCGGTAACTATTATGTGGAACAACAATTGCCACAAGGGTTACAAGGGATTATTTTGGGATAAATTTGTTACTTCCGTTTATTCCCTCTACTTTTGTATCATTGTATTAAATTTGTAATAAAAACAAGCTCATGAAACCAATGATATCTCCTTCTATTCTCTCTGCAGATTTTGCTTATTTGGCGAAAGATGTTGAAATGTTAAACCGTAGCGAAGCCGACTGGGTTCATATTGATATTATGGATGGCGTATTTGTGCCTAATATCTCTTTTGGATTTCCGGTATTGAAGTATGTGGCTAAGCTAAGTGAGAAACCACTTGATGTACATCTGATGATTGTACAACCGGAGAAGTTTATTCAGGAGGTGAAAGCGTTAGGAGCTCATGTGATGAATGTGCATTATGAAGCATGTCCGCACCTCCACAGGGTGGTGCAGCAAATCCGGGAAGCAGGTATGCAGCCGGCAGTGACCATAAATCCGGCCACGCCCGTCGCAATGCTTCAGGATATTATTCGTGATGTATATATGGTGCTCATCATGAGTGTTAACCCTGGTTTCGGGGGGCAGAAATTTATTGAACATTCCGTAGAGAAGGTTCGTGAGCTACGTGCATTGATAGAACGTACGGGCTCAAAAGCTTTGATTGAAGTAGATGGTGGGGTAAACCTTGAAACCGGTGCACGTCTGGTGGCTGCCGGTGCCGATGTATTGGTGGCAGGAAACGCAGTATTTGCCGCCGAAAACCCTGAAGAGATGATCCACCGGCTGAAAGAGCTATAATTAATGCTCTTTGCCTGGCTGCATCGCTATCCTTTTTTACGCCTGTTATGCCCTTTAGTTGTGGGTATTTATTGTGGCGACGAACTTTTTTTCCAGAGGCAGTCCGGAAGGATTGCCTTTGGCGTTATTTTACTTCTCTTTCTGTCTTTCGGAGGGCTGATTTTCTTCTTTAACCGGAAGCATTACTCCGGACGTTGGCTCTTTGGGAGCTGCCTCCTTCTCTTTTGTTTTACTTTGGGTACCGGATTGATGAACCGGGAATTACGCCAGGCTGAATCTGTGTTTCCACAAAAGGAGACGACCTATAGGCTGATTGTTACGGAGCAACCGCAGGTGAAAGAGAAAAGTGTACTTTGCCGCGTACTGTTGATAGAACAGATTGATTCTGTTTCCGGGCGACTTGCTTTGGATCATAAAGCTCTCCTTTATTTCACTAAAGATTCCTTGAGCGAGCACTTGCGTAGTGGGGATGAACTATTGGTTTATACCAAACTTTCTCCTCCGGTGAATAATGGCAATCCGGATGAGTTTGATTATGCCCGTTTCTTGTTCCGCAGACAGGTGGCTGCTATTGGATTTGCTTACGCAGATAACTGGAAAGTGATTTCACGGGGTACCATGCGCTCTTTTCGTCAGCAAGCAATGGATTGCCGGGAGTCTGTTTTGTCTGTTTATCGTCGCCTTGGGTTTCGGGGAGATGATTTAGCTGTGCTTTCGGCTCTTACCATCGGTTATAAGGAGGAGTTAAGTGAAGATATCCGCGAAACTTATTCCATATCCGGTGCAAGTCATGTGCTTGCTTTGTCCGGTTTGCATATCGGTTTTCTATATTTGCTGCTTTGTTTCTGTCTGCGATGGTTACCTGAGCGATGGCGGATGGTGGTTTTGCTACGTACTTTACTGATCCTTTTGTCTCTTTGGGCCTTTGCCTTTTTTACAGGGCTGTCTGCTTCAGTAGTCCGGTCAGTAGTTATGTTTTCTCTGTTTACTTTGGCGGGGTTGTCCGGGCGAACTAATTTTTCGCTGAATACTCTTCTGATAGCAGCTTTCTTTATGTTGCTTTGTCGGCCATCCTGGTTGTTTGATGTTGGTTTCCAACTCTCATTTTGTGCAGTGGCCGCTATTTTGCTGATACAACCTTGCATATACAGATTGATTCCTGTGGCGGGTTCCCGCATCGGGCGGTACATTTGGGGATTGATGAGCGTTTCTATTGCTGCGCAGATTGGCACAGCTCCACTGGTGCTCCTCTACTTTTCCCGCTTCTCTACCCATTTTCTGCTGACCAACTTATTGGTGATACCGTTGGTGTCACTTATAATGTATGTAGCTGTCATTATGTTGTTGCTGAATCCTCTGCCTTTCCTGCAGGAACTTGCGGCGGCAGCACTGAGAGGGCTGGTTGGGGCGTTGAACCATTGTGTCCGTTGGATAGAGCAGCTTCCGTGGGCATCTGTTGATGGGGTATGGGTATATATTCCGGAGGTTTTCGGATTCTATCTGGTTTTGATTTTGGGAGGATGGTATCTGTTTTCACGTACGGGAAAGCGTCTTGCTGTCTGTCTTTCCTGTATATTTCTTGTTTGTATTTATCATGTGTCGATGAGAGTAATCGACCGTCCCCGGCAAAGCATTGTATTTTATAATGTCCGCAATTGTCCGGTGGTTCATTGTGTTGCGTCCAACGGATCTTCCTGGCTGGCTTATGCCGATAGTTTGCCGGATGAATCCCGGTTGCGCAGGGCTGTTTCAAAGCGATGGAATCGCCAGGGGTTGAAGCCCCCTCAACCTGTTACTACCGATTATACCTGCCCTGCATTGGTTTATGATCATCACCTTCTTTCCTTTTCCGGTTGCAGGGTTTGTGTGTTGAATGATAATTACTGGCGAAACAAAACGACCCTACAGCCGTTATCTATTGATTATCTTTACGTATGCAAAGGCTATGACGGACATTTGTGTGAATTGGCCGACTTGTTTGTCATTCATAATGTGATTCTTGATGCCTCTCTTTCCGACCGTCGTTTGCAGGCATATAAAATGGAGTGTCAGCAGCAAGGTGTTCATTTTATATCACTCTCAGATGAAGGTTCTACTGAGTTTTTGCTTTAAGTACGAAGAATTATCGTAATTTTGCCGGACGGTAATATGGCAATTGTACTGATATGCCATGTGCCTAATTTACGAAAGATAAGCAAATAGAATATTAATCCATAAACAAACGTGTCTGGCCATCGGCACATTGCCCATTGGCGTATTGACACATAATTATTATGCTGACTAAAGTAATAGAACAAGCTAAGATAGATCATTTCACAAAATGGTTTGAACGTGCTGATAAAATAGTGATTGTATCCCATGTATCTCCTGATGGCGATGCAATAGGATCTTCTTTGGGGCTTGCCCATTTTCTGGATTCACAGGATAAGACTGTAAACGTGATTGTACCCAATGTCTTTCCCGATTTTCTGAGATGGATGCCGGGTAGCAAGGATATCTTGTTGTACGACCGTTACAAGGAATTTGCTGATAAGCTGATAGCTGAGGCAGATGTGATTTGCTGTCTGGACTTTAATGCTTTGAAACGGATCGAGAAAATGGGAGATGCTGTAGCCGCTTCACCTGCCCGTAAAATAATGATCGATCATCATCTGTACCCCGAAGAATTCTGTCAGATTATTATCTCACATCCGGAAATATCTTCTACCTCCGAACTTATATTCCGGTTAATCTGTCGTATGGGATACTTCAGTGATATCTCTTTGGAAGGAGCCGAATGTATTTATACAGGTATGATGACAGATACCGGAGGGTTTACTTATAATTCCAATAATCGTGAAATATACTTCATTATCAGTGAACTTCTGTCGAAAGGGATTGATAAGGATGATATCTATAGAAAAGTATACAATACTTACTCGGAGAGTCGTCTGAGGCTGATGGGGTATGTTTTGTCGAATATGAGGGTTTATCGTGAGTATAACTCTGCGTTGATTTCTTTGACAAGAGATGAACAAAGCCAGTTTGATTATATTAAAGGTGATAGCGAAGGCTTTGTCAATATACCTCTTTCCATTAAGAATGTCTGCTTTTCTTGTTTTTTGCGTGAAGATACGGAAACCAGGATGATTAAGATATCCTTACGTTCTGTAGGAACGTTTCCCTGTAACAAAGTGGCTGCCGAATTCTTTAATGGCGGTGGTCATCTGAATGCTTCGGGTGGTGAGTTTTATGGCACGATGGACGAGGCAAGGGAAGTATTTGAACGGGCTTTGGAAAAATACTCAGAGCAGTTGTCAATTGATAATTGACAGTTGACAGTTGATAGCTACTATGTAGTGTGATAGCGCAGCTAATTGTCAATTGTCAATTGTCAATTGTCCACTGTCCACTGTCAATTGTCAATTGTCCACTGTCAATTGTCAACCGTCAACTGTCAATTAAATAACTAAATAAGTTAAAAGACTTGAACTTTCAACTTTTAACTCTCAATTTTCAACTAAATTACGGTACATTTGTACGGACATATAGTTAAGATACAGACGAATGAAGAAACTTATATTATTATTTATTTCCCTGTTGGCTCTTGGAGCCTTTTTTCAGGCATGTGATGACACGAAAACCTATGCTGAGATGCTCGAAGAAGAGCGGGATGGTGTCAATGATTTCATTAAAAAGAATAATATTGAAGTAATCACTGTAGAGGAATTCGAAAAGGATACGATTACAGAATGTGAAGACGGATATCCGGTTCAGTATCCGGGCAGGAATCAGTATGTTGCTTTCTCTAATGGTATTTATATGCAGATTGTGCAACGTTACGGAACTCCGCGTGCCGCGTCCGAGCCTTATCCCAATCTTGAAGCGGCTCTTCCGTTTGAAACCGGTAACCTGATCCTTACCCGCTTTAAAGAAGTCGATATCTTGACCGGAGAACCAACTTCTGTTTCTAATGTGGATAATCAATATTATCCGCCTATGAATAATTATCCTACAGGTTTTCGTTATACGATAGACGGAACAAGTATATACGGGCAGTTTATTCAAGAACCGGGACTTGATTCCGAATATTATTGGGATGTAACGATTGGTGGTCAGTATGGAACCTCAGTTCCTGCCGGCTGGCTGATGGCTTTGCAGTATATCAAAGATGGGGCACATGTCAGACTGATTGTGCCATCGAAGAGTGGACACTCTTATGCACAGCAGAAGGTATTTCCTTATTTCTATGATATATATAGATTCTCTATCTATTGATACTACACTGATAGAACTAACTTTAATTACCGATATTTAAATCCTTATGACTCTAATCAAATCTATCTCTGGAATCCGCGGAACGATTGGCGGAGGTGCAGGCGAGGGATTGAACCCGCTTGACATTGTGAAATTCACATCGGCGTATGCTACGCTGATTCGTAGAACATGTAAATCTACAAGCAATAAAATCGTAGTAGGCCGTGATGCACGTATCTCCGGCGAAATGGTGAAAAACGTGGTAGTCGGCACTCTTATGGGTATGGGCTGGGATGTAGTAGATATTGATCTTGCTTCTACTCCTACAACAGAGCTGGCCGTGACGATGGAAGGCGCTTGCGGAGGTATCATTCTGACGGCTTCGCACAATCCTAAGCAATGGAATGCGCTGAAATTGCTTAACGAGCATGGTGAATTTCTGAATGCAGCCGAAGGCAACGAAGTGCTTCGTATTGCCGAAGCTGAAGAGTTTGACTTTGCAGATGTAGATCATCTCGGCTCTTATCGTAAAGATCTTACTTACAATCAAAAACATATTGACAGTGTTTTAGCACTTGATCTGGTGGACGTGGAAGCTATCAGGAAAGCTGATTTCCGCGTGGCTATCGACTGTGTGAATTCTGTCGGAGGTATTATTCTTCCCGAATTGCTCGAACGCCTCGGTGTAAAGCATGTGGAGAAACTTTATTGCGAACCTACCGGTAATTTTGCCCATAACCCCGAACCGCTTGAGAAGAATCTGGGTGATATTATGAACCTTATGAAAGGTGGTAAGGCAGACGTGGCTTTTGTGGTAGACCCTGATGTTGACCGCCTGGCAATGATTTGTGAGAACGGTGTGATGTATGGTGAGGAATATACGCTGGTGACTGTGGCCGATTATGTGTTGAAACATACTCCGGGTAATACTGTTTCTAATTTGAGCTCTACCCGTGCATTGCGCGACGTGACTCGCAAATATGGAATGGAATACAATGCTTCGGCTGTGGGTGAAGTCAATGTGGTGACTAAAATGAAGGCTACCAATGCTGTGATTGGTGGTGAAGGTAATGGTGGAGTGATTTATCCTGCCAGCCACTATGGGCGCGATGCTTTGGTAGGTATTGCTCTTTTCCTGAGTCATCTGGCTCATGAAGGAAAGAAGGTGAGTGAGTTGCGTGCTACTTATCCTCCTTATTTTATAGCAAAGAACCGTGTGGATCTTACCCCGGAAATTGATGTAGATGCCATCCTTGCCAAAGTGAAAGAGATCTATAAGAATGAAGAAATCAATGACATCGACGGTGTAAAGATTGATTTTGCCGATAAGTGGGTACATTTGCGTAAGAGCAATACAGAGCCGATAATCCGTGTGTATAGCGAGGCTTCAACGATGGAAGCCGCCGAAGAAATCGGACAAAAGATTATGGATGTAATCAATGAACTGGCTAAATGATAATTCTTTTCTAAGATTATACTTGAAGTGTAAATAAGCGGAGGCTGTTGCAAAGTAATATTTGCAGCAGCCTCTCTTTCTTTGTGCTCGTGTTGTTTCGGCTTGTCAGAAGTAGCGATATCTTCTTCTGAACAGTAATAGCAGCAGAATTCCTGCCAGGACGATGACGTACGGTACTACAGACCCGCTACGCTTTTGAGTTTCCTTTTCGTTCTCTTCTGTCCGGATTTGTTTCCGGAGGTACTGTGTAGTGTCCGTCTGTTGCCATTGTTCTTGTTGCCGGCTGCTTTTCGTGTTCTGCTTTTTTCGGGAGGTCACTGTGCGGGTGAGTTTTAAGCCTGTCGTGTCTTTTCGTATCATTAGTGTTGTCTCCTCGCTGAACGTCTCGATGACTTCGGCTTGTTTGCCGGTGCATTGGCGGGTGTTTCTCGCCTCTTTCTGTGTGATTGCCATGATGGAGTCACGCTCTGCGTAATGCGTCCGGGTAAGCGCTTTCCGACTGCCACATCCCGATACTGCTGCGAGTAGCAATAACACACCGATACGTTGTGCCGTTTTCATACCATTACCTCCGTTTCCTTCAGCCACTTTCGTACGTCAAAACACGGACAGGCTTTGATGTACTCTTCAGGTTCGATGTGTCCGTTTCCATTCAGATCGGGCGATGTATCGCGATGCCCGATGACGTAGCGTATGGCGGGATACTGCTGTTGCAGTTCGGTGATGAGTTGCTTCATGGCTTGTTTTTGTGTCGGTGTTCTTGTGTCTGTGGGTTGTCCGTTGGTGTTCAGACCACCTACGTAGCATATTCCGATACTTTGCCGGTTCCAACCGTAGCAGTGGGCACCCTCTTTTTCTATGGAGCGGCCCTTTTCAATGGTTCCGTCCAGGCGGATGACACAGTGGTAACCTATCTCTTTGAATCCGCGTCGGCGGTGCCATTGGTCTATGTCGGCTGCTGTAAAGTCCACTCCGCTACGTGATAGATGCCCGTGGATGATGATAGAGTCTATTGTTCTCATGCGTTTTGTGCTATTAAAAGGTTTGTACTAAAGAATGGGGAGGGTTAATATTCCGATGGTGGTTGCCGGTTGGGGCATCCTCGGATAAAGCAGCGTTTTGCTTCCAGTTCCTTGCAAGTTATTTCTGCTTCGTGACAGCGGTTTATCCACTCTTGCTTTTCGGTTTGTTCTTTGTGCAATTCGTTGTACAGGGCATCTATGCGCGTATCCCGTTGCACTATCCGCTCTTCGAGCCAGTTCACCTGTTGACGGTGGTTTTCATTTTCAAGGCTGTTTACTCCAGCCTCACTTCTGCGTGCTTCCGTCTTTCGGTTCACCAGCCAATTCAAGCCCCATTTGATGGCTTCCATCCCGCCCAAGGCGGAGATGAAAGCCAGAATGTCAGAACTGGTCATAATGGGCTATACGCTGGGATCTTCGCCTTCGCCACCGCCGCCGTCGGGTTTTTCGGCGTTGATACGGTCTACATCTTTCAATACCAGCCCGTCGGTACGTGTGCTGGTCGAAGTACTCAGGCGGATTTCGCTATCGGCGCGAAAACAGATACGCAGCCCTCTGATGTCGGCAGCTGTGAAGTCTTCCGGGAGGTCTGTTCCCTTGCTTTGTGCGGCGAGGAAGAAGTAGCCCAACCCGTTGATATTCACTGTACGGCCTGTCAGCAGCAGTTTTTTCAGCAGTGTGCGGAAGTCTTTCAACACGCTGATTGTTTCTCCTTCGCTGACACCGGCATTGCTGCTGATTTCTTTGGCGATTTCGTCCAGCGTAGCAGCGCTACTGTACTGATAAGTGATCTGCGGATACGTCTTTTTAGGCGAGTTTTTGTCGCTGAGATCTGATGGTCTTGTGATTTTTTTGAATAAGATAGCCATAATAAGCTCCTTTCTTTTTTAGTGATACAATCGTGATACTTTGTGTTCTGTTATTAATAACACTACAAATATAAGCATGTTTGGGGGGAGTGAAAAGGACAGGTGATGATGCCGCTTTTGTGTGTGTAAATTGTTGATGTAGAGATTGTTGTGGGGTTATGGCGTTGCTGGAGTACACTGCGTTTCCCCGTGCGGGTAACGAACCGGACAGAATGGGGCATAAGGGCGGTGATAATTAAAGGGAGAAGGGAGTTAAGAGAAGGGAGAAGGGAGAGTGGAGAGGGGAGAAGTGCTGTGCAGTGTGATAGCGCAGCTAACTATTGACTTTTAACAGAATAAGGCTTTAATTAAAGGGAGAAGAAGGGAATATTGAGAATTTAGAAGGGAGGTGTACTGCCACAGCGCAGCCCCTTCTCCCTTCTCCATTCTCCCTTCTCTTAACTCCCTTCTCCCTTTAATACCTTCCTTTAATACTTAGTTTTTTACTACTTTGTAAGCGATTCGTTGCTTACCGTTGCTGAGTACGAACAGATAGATACCTTTAGGGTTATTTCCGATATAAACGTTGTTTTCGGTATTCAGGTGTTGCTTGCTGGTGTAGACAAGGCTGCCATTGAGAGATACTAATTGCAAGGTCCACAGGTCGGTAGAGGTGCTGTTGGCGTTGATATACAGGTAATCGTTGTCCGTCCATATGCTAAAGCTGTTTGATAACATGGGTGTTTCTTCGATTCCGGTAGGCACAGGTTGCAGGATTGCAAATACCGGTACATAGCCATTGTCTTTAGCCTTCTCGGCGGATACGTTCACCACCCCTTTCAGTGTTGCATATCCCGGGGCGGAAATGGTGTAGGAAACATCACCTGCCACGATGTCCGTAAAGGAAACATTGCCCTCGTATCCTGCTGCCAGTTGTCCGTAGCCTTCGAGGCTGACGGTGGCGCCTTCCGGTGCATACTCGCTTTCATAGCAATCGGCCACCAGGAACTGAACGGTGTAGGTGTTGGCGGTCTCTTTGGGGAGGGTCAGGGTGATGATCTGATCTGTTTCGCCTATGGTCACAGATTGGCTGACGGCTTTGTAGCCTTTGCACCAGGCGCGTACCTGATAGACTCCTGCCGGGAACATGGCGTATATGCTACGGTTGTCGGAGTAGATGAACTTGCCGTCCTGGTATACGGAGATTTCGGTACTTTTGTCTATGTATTGCCCCTCTTCGTCTTGAGTATACACGCGCAGGCGTTGGTAGGTGCTGTAGTCGAGCGCTAATTCCTTGTCGGCAGGAAGTGTGATGGTGCCGGATATCTCTTTGCCTTCGGGTTCGTCGACGCTATAGGTGTAGGTTCCTTCGGGAAGTTGGATCGTTTTTTCGCCTATACCGCTTTCTGTTCTTATTCCGTAGTCTCTGATGGGAATTCCGCTCTTATAAAACCGTACGGAGCAATAATCGTCGTATTCGGACACTATTCCCTTTACCTTGATAGTGAGTGATGCTTCCTTCGCCTCTTTGTGTGTCAGAGTTACGGTTTGTGGTTGGTCTGCAACGCTGAATTCAGCGGTTGATACGTTGGTTTCGCCCATGTTGTTCCGGTTCTCGAATTTGGCTACGTACTCTCCCTGGGGTAGATATACATCGATAAAGTTGCCATCATTGGTGTTGAGCCGATAGATGTATGTGTCTTTGTCTTTATGCGTACTGTTGCAGATATAGATGGAAGATTCGTATGTCACTGGCCATGCTGTGCCGTTTTCATCGACTACGTTCAACGCCACTTTCTGGTAGTCGGCAGTCGATAATGTGATTGTTACCGTTTTATCCGTATCCAGTTTCATTAGTGTTTCGGGGGTATTTATCCGTTTGCCCTGTGTTATCCCAAGGCTGTAAGCGTAATCGCCGGCGGGCAGATAATAAGATCCGGTAAATCCGTCTGTGGGGTTTCCGTTGAATAAGGCAAAGGTATTTCGGTATTCTATTGCATGGCTGACCAGGGTGAGCATCGGTACGCCGTAGGAGTTTCCTGATTTAAACTTCTCCAGCAGGTCGCCGTTTACTTTGAATGTCAGTTCCTTGTAGTTTTCAAAGGAGAGTCTGATATCCATGTCGGCTCCGGCTATCTTGAACGAGCGTTCCTGTGGCTTGTAATCGGCAAGATTCGTTCTGCATGTATATGTACCATCAGGCAGGTGCAGCTTGATTTTTCCTTGCTCGTCTGCCGTATACGTTTCCGTATTATTTCTCGTACCTATACTAACGTTTGTTCCCGCCATCGGCTTACCGGTCCGGTCGATCACGCTGATGGTGACCTGGTGGTAATCGTTTTCGTTGAGTGTGTAAGTCACGGTCATGTCTTGTCCGGCTACTGTAAACTTTTGCTTACTGATTCCGGGGAACGATTCTTGTGTAGTCCGGTCGGTGATCGTTGCCGATATCTCATATTCGCCATCCGACAGGTAATATCCGTGATCTGCTTCACAATAGTCTGATTGCCCCCCTTGGGTTGAATTGACGTATATCTCCGACAGTGCATATTTTTCGATGTCACTCGATGTAAATGTCACTTTGTGATAGTCGGCAAAAGAGACGGAGATGGTTTCGTGTTTGGTGACGTGTATTTTTCCTTCTTTAGTAAACATGTCCGGATAGGAGATGCGGTATGGGTAATACGAATTGTCGTTCGATTTCTCTAAAACGGTGGTATAGAGACTGGTCTGTTCATTGTACTGTACGGTATTGCCCGCTATGCTTACGCTCATTTGGGAGGGATCTGTCATGAAGCCGCCGGGAGTAATGTCCAGGCTGATGCGGAAGTACTGGTCTTTGTAAGAGATCTCCTGTACCATCTCCTGGCTACCTACCACGATCTCTCCTTCGATAGAGCTGTAACTCTCTTTGTCTGTCTCGATCATTGCCAATACGCGGTAAGTATAGGTACCGGCTGTGGCTATATAGGTCACTTCTCCCTTGGCATCCGTCTTTTGTCCGTCCCAGTAGCTGTCGGAGGGAATCAGTTGGCTCACGATGGCTTTTTCTATCGGGAGTCCGTCCATATCGAGTACGCGGACGGTGACTTTCTTGCCCGTTTCGTAGCTGAACGTTTGTACTATGGGGGCGTCTGCTAAGCTGATTTCCTGATAGATGGGGATGTAGTAGGCTTCCTTGCCTGTTACTCTGGCACCGATTTTATAGCTTCCTTTGGGCAGATAAATATCGGTAGGCTGGGCGGTGATGGTTTGTTCGTAGGACTGCTGTGGCCCGGATATGGTGATCAGTCCGGGGCATAGCGCATTGGTTTCGTCTTTGATGGCTACCGTCATTTTCTGCTTTCCGGCCAGCGGGTTGTTTATTTCCATTCGGCCGTCGGTCAGCTCTTTTACGTCTATTGTGCTGACGGAGGTTACTCCCGAAATGCTTCCGGTGAGTTCCCAATACAGTTGTTCGCCCTCGTAGAGGAAGCTGAAGGTACCGCTATCGGTCCATTTTATATTTAAATGCTTCTTGTTGTAGAGGGAGCCTTTGTCGGGAAAGAGGTCTATGCCTGTAAACAGGGAATGCTGTTCGGGTTCCACCCCTTTCAATGTTAGGGTAAGCCAGTAATGTCCTTCGAGTTTTACGACAACGGGGTCGTTACCACCGGTCCATACGAGTTCATAGCTGTCTCCGGCTACTTGCATGCTTAGGAAGTTTAGGCTGCTACGTTTTACTACAAACTTGCCGTTTGCGTCTGTAGTGTACTCTCCTGCTCCGTCGGAACCGGTTCCGCTGATGAATGCTTGCAGCCCTGGTATGGGTAAGTCTTTGCTGTCTGTGATTAGTACGGTCATGTCTTTGGCCCACGTACAGACGGTTACCAGGCACATCAGGCCCACTAATAGTAATCTTCGTTTCATAATATAAAGTATTGTTTGTGCTTCTCCAGTTCCTATAAAAGCGTTAAAATAAATAAAGCGTGGAACTGCGTGCTATTTATAGTAACCGGAGGTCCTAGGAAAACCCATGCATACATACATAAACAGACAGCAGACCCACGCGTGAACGTGAGAAACTACTATGCCATTCTTTGTATGCATTTGAAAATTTCCTAGGTTTCCGATTGCAAGAAAGAGCATAACGCTTCAATATATCTTTTAATAAGTTAGGAATGTGACGCTTCGTATTCCTGTCTGCAAAGATATAAATAGTTAGTAAAGTAAAGAAATATTCGGACCGATTATTTTGTTGACAGTTGAGGATTGGTGGCTGGCTGCGTAGGGTGATACATCGGCTTTCCTCGTTGGCAGGGGGAAGCTGTGTGATAATGTGGTATGCGTTTTGGTTTATTAAATTGTGCGGAAATGAGGCAAATATGAATGAATTTGAAAGCCTTGTAAGCTACGGGTTGATATTCTCGCAGTTTGCAAGGCTTATGATAAAACAGGTCTTTTTTTCTGTCTTTATAGATTGGCTATCTCTTCGGAAGTCAAACCGGTGATATCAGTAATCGTTGCGTAATCCAATCCTTTATTTTTCATCTTTCGGGCATTAGAAAGACGCTCTTTTTCTGCTCCTTCTTCCAAGCCTTCCTGTCTTCCTTCCTCTCTTCCTTCCATTCTACCTTCCATTCTACCTTCCATTCTACCTTCCATTCTACCTTCCAATTTGGCTGAATCGATGACATCATTCTGAATCATCACTGCATTCAGATGTTCGTCATAAGCCAAGCGTTCCTGTGGCGTCATGGAGTAGTATTTCAATTTCTCACGTGCTTCTTCCAGGCCGGGAGCTTTGGTATCAGGACGTATCACTCCGCTTTTCAGGTAGCTCATCCATTCCTCCAGAGGCGTAACGGCTGCCTGGTCGAACTCATTGACGCGGATAAGAACATATTCCGGGAAAATATCGGCAGGCATACGTGTCACAATCGCATTCTTTTCCTTGACGTTGACTTGCAGCTTGTCGCCGGTGTGTACACCGATAAAGTTATTTTGTCCGTAATACAGATAGTCACTGCCGATGCCTATGTCGAAGTACAGAATGCTGATGGAGTAGATCTTCTTTACATGATAGTATGCCTCGCCCAGCGAGATATGCTCGGTGATGGCTTTGGCCACTCCGTAAAGAATGCGTTCCAGATAGTAAAGTTCGCGCGTGTTTTGTATCTCGATGATGATGATTTCGTCTTTACTGTTGCGCGCTTTGATGTCTACGCGGTTGAATTTATCGTCAGCAGTCAGTTGGTTACTTTCGCTTTCGAGTATTTCCATGATAGTCACTTTTTCCCTCAGGAATACGGTGAGGAAACCTTCGAGAACACCAAAGTTTGCCTTTTGGCGTAGCAGGCGTTTAATGGCCCAGTCAAAGCGTATGTATCTATCTTCCAAATAGCTTTCCATAATGATTCTCCTTCCTTCTTTATTTAGAGTAAAACAAAGGTATGGCTTTTACTTTGAAAAACAATGCGGACCGGACGCATTTCTTTGTTGATAAATAATTTGTTAATAAGCCAATGTATTTCACCACAGAGTCGCACAGAGTTCCACAGGGTAGTATCTATCTGATGAAACGCGGATTAACACAGATGAACGCAAATTAAAAGACTGTAACTCTTTATCATACATTTGTTCCCCTTTGCGAAAATCTGCGATCATCTGCGTTTCAATAAAGATTTAAACTCTGTGTTACTCTGTGGTGAGTTTCGCTCATTTCCATACTGATTTGAATAATGTGCTGTGCTATGTGTATGGGTTGCGTTGTGCTTCTTTCCGCCAGCGCCAGAAGGCTTTGAGCAGCCCTTCCTCGCTGATGGACTCTATGTGATAACGCTCTATGAAGCAGCGTACGGATTCGGCGTACGAGATGCCTTGTTGGTGGCGGGCGGTGAGCATGCAGTCAAAGAGCTCGGCGTGAAAAAGGTGTTGTACGCGGCTTTCAAAGATACGGATATTGCTTTGGGTGAGATAATTATAACTTGTGGGCGACTTTCCCCGGTGTGGATTGGGAAGGCGCAGGCAAAGATTTCCGGCCTCTCGTGCCGGCGCGTTGCAGGGGCGTTTGCCGAGCAATTCGTGCAGGCTGTTGCTGAGGTAACTACGGGGTGGCAGGTGGATGACGTCTTTGTCGGTGACGTTGGCGAAGTGGCCGTACAGGTATTCCGCCAGAAAGGGTTTGAGTTGAAATCGGATGGTGTAGTACATACGTGTGTGGTGTTAAGTTTTATGTATATGATCGTTTTTCTGTCGATACGTGTGCTTTGCCCGGCTCCGGGGAGGGCTTTGCTCGGCTCCGGGGAGGAATGTTCTCGGCTCCGGGGAGGAGGGTGTCCGGCTCCGGGGAGGAAACGCTATTCAGGTGAGGGCCTTCTGAGGGCTTGTAGGGCGTCTTTGTCTCCTTCTTGGGCACGGCGCTGCACTTCGAGATAGGCTTCATAAGTGATGCCTTCTGTTGGGTTATTTCTTAGATTTGCCCGCGTTTCGTTCCTTTTGCTGCGTTCTATCTCCTGGTTTCGCTGGTCTGTGTACTGACGAAGCCCGGACATGATTTTCATAGGATCGATGGCACCGTAAAATTGTCCGTATTGTCCGATCTTGAAACGGGCTATGTAGAGGCAGATATCTCCGGCGGTAAGCATGGGATAGGCGGCGAGGATGAGTTGGGCAGTTTCGTGCAGCTGTCCGGTGGTGAGTTTGGTGCGTACTTCAGTGAAGTCGTTGAGGCTTCCGAGTTGTATTTTTAACCACTCCAGCGGAGCTGTACGTGTGTATAGTCGTGTCAGTAATGCCAGTGTAGGGTTGGCAGGGCGTACGGCAAGATCGGCAGGGGTGAGTCCTCCGGATAACAGACGGGTTTGCAGGTCGGGATTGTAAGCAGTAAAGAACTGCTCAGGTTTCGGGTATTTCAGGTAGAATGCCTGTAGCTTTGAGCTGTTCGATTCGTCGGCGGGCATCGTTGCTGACGGTAGTGCCGAGTGCAGTAATTGTATCAAGCCTTCGCTGTCGGCTTTCTTCGCGGTTTGTTGTAGCAGGGTTTTCATGGCTTTGGGGGTGTTTGTTTTGTTTTTCCAGTTGTTGGCGGAGCCAGTTGGCAAAGTGCTGGCGGAAGTCACAGACGGACTTGTCGTTGTTGCCTTCGTTTTGGAGCTTACGGCAGAACTTTTCCAGCCACTCATGCAATCTATCCGGGTCCAGGTGGTGATTCATGCAGAGGAGCTCCATCCACGACTGATTACCGACGGACTGTTTATAAGCCAGGGCGAGCGGTTGGGGGATGTTTTCGTTTACTGTTCTTGTTTTGCTTGCCTGTTCCTGTTCTTTTTGGGTTTCCTCTTCCTTTTCCGGTGTCGGGGAGGGTGAATGAGGGGGAGTGTGTGGGACAGGCTGTCCGGTGTCGGTTCTCATTTTCTGAATGTTGTTTAGCACTGTAACCGGCAGTGCTGCACGCACTTTGTCGGGCAGGTTGTCGAAATCTTTCAGTGCGGAGAGTTTCATGGAGGGGTTCATGGCATTTTGTGTAAGCCAGTGGGTGATGATGATGTGTTCATGGATCATGATGATGAGTTTGAGTTCTTCAAGCTTCTTGATACAACGGCGCACAATTTGGGCACTGGTGTTGCAATCGTAACCGATGCGGCGTACGGTGAGTCCGTAAATCCCTAACATGTTTGTAGCGGGATTGGTGAGTAGATAGATCCAGATGAGCTTTTCGGTGGCTGTGAGTGGTTCAAACCAGCTTTCACCCCAGATACGGGTAGAAATATAACGTCGGATTTCCATAGCTATTTCTTTTTTATGGGTTGATTGATTCTGGTCTGTTGGCAAATGAGTCGGTAGGCATCAATGACACGATGGGACTTGGGACCTCTTATACGTCCGCTTAAAGTGTTGTAAACAGTCTTTTCACTCACTCCGGCAGCTTTTGCCACTTGCTTCTTCCAGCCCCTCGTTGGGAGAAGGGGTAATTCCTGGCGCTTGATTTTTTCTTTCATAATATCATTGTTTTTGATTTTTTATTCTTATATTTGCCTACGACAATGAAATAGAATTCAGTAGAAATGTGTTTCATTTGCAAATAACGTCAATAATCTTGATAAAAACAAATAAAATGTCGAATAACTTGATATTCTTTTCGGAGAATCTCTCAACGTTTCGTAAGGAGAAGGGGTGGACGCAGTCAGAACTGGCTGAAAAGCTAGGAGTGAAAGCAAATACAATCTCCAATTACGAGAAGGGAATCTCAACACCCGATTATAAAATAATCGCTAAACTGCGTGAGTTATTTGAAATGCCCACGGATGTGCTCTTGTATAGTAATTTGTCGGAAGGTAAGGAGAAGTTTGGAGAATGGGTCTGTAGAGATAAGGATAGTACTGGATGGCGTACTTTTAAGATTAGTTTGGGAGAAAAAAAGAAAGAATATGTAATCGTTGATGCGAACTCTGCTTTGGCGGTTGATGGTGTGACAAAGTTGCGGTATAAGAGGGCGGGTATTTATCAAAAGAGATTGGTTGGCAATGGGATTGCTAAGGCTATGGTTGTGAAAAATATGCCAAAAGTCGTTGGTGCCGATTTTGAAGGCGACGACACAGAACTTGCCAAGAAGAGTATTGCAAACCGGATAGGCATTAATCTGAAATCTGACAGAAAGGTAGCTTATTGTAAGTTTAATCGTTTTATAACGATGGGTGATGATTCGGTGGGTACTGTGTCCGAAAAGAAGGTAATACCAACCAATTTAACTCTTACCAGGCGCCTGTTGGCTCTTGTTGATAAAAAAGACAACACTATCTCTGAACTTAATCGCGAAATTGGTCGCTTGCAGTACGAAATAGAAGTACTAAAGAAAGAACTATCTTTATTGAGAGGATAAAGCAAAGTCTTGTTCGGTGGCAGATTAAAAAAGAACTGTAATCCTTTTGTCTTATCCTCGAAAAAGGCAATGTGACATCTCATTACATCGGAATAAGCAGAAATAAATTAACTTGTATGCGGTCTTTTTTACCAAATAAACATCCTTTTCTACCAAATAAACACCAATTTAAGCAGACGCCAAAAAACGTTATCAATCCCTTTCTCTTTTCAGGTCTTATGTAGTACTTTTGCTGTAAGTATATAATACATGCAAAACAGAGCGATATACCTCTTTTTGAGGGCATATAGTTTCCCCGCTTATAGTTAAGGATTACCTCTTTGCCGGGAAATTCACGGAGGATAAAAACAGACAAAAGACCTATGAGGAAGATTCAGTTTTTGTTGGCAATATGGATGTTTGCTATTGTCACATGTGGCGCGATGCCTGCCTATGCACAAGCCCAGGTACAAACCCAGGTACCCACCAAAGCACAAACCAAAGCAGCGGAGAAAGCCGGAAAAGCAAGAGCCAAGGCTTTAAAGAAAGAAGGATGGATGACGGACAGTGCAGAACCGCTGGAGATCATTATCATGCATCATCTGCTGAAAACTGATAATTATGGTGGCACAGGCGAAGAATATGTAGGAAACGCACAAGCCGTGAAAAACATCACATTGGGAGGGCGTATGGCACGTTCGGATGCACGTACCCAATATGCCGACATGAACAAAGCCATCGTAAAAGGACGCATCAACGACTCTTCAAAGTCCATCTCCGATGAACAGGCAGAAGCTTTTGTGGCCACCTATGAAACCATGGTGATGCAGGAGTTTGACGGCGATCTGCGTCAGTCATATACCATCTACCGCCCCATGAAAGACGGAAAGTATGAAGTACGTGTTTACTTCTGGCTGGATGCAGACAGGGCTTCTCAGGCACGCATCAAAGCTTTGCAGCATGCGGCGGCCGAAGCCAAACTGTCACAGGAGGTGGCGGACAGCATGTCAAAGTTTATCAAAGACGGATTCAAGAAAGAGACTCCTGCCAACTAACTCAAAGCCCCTATTCATGAAGTATCTTCTCTATGTACTGATCGTTTGCTGGCTACCTGTAGCAGTGAAAGGGCAGAGTGTTTCCGAAAAGATGAAGCGCTATCAGGACGATTCGTCTTACAAGTGCGGCAAAGCCTGTGCTTTTTCCTACGAAGAGGCGGACCGCGCGGCACTCGAAAACCTCGTTAGCCAGATCTCCGTATCCGTCAGTGCCTCGTTCTCCGAGAGTGAATCACAGATTGACAGCGGAGACCAAACCGATTACCAACGCAACATTGACAGCCGGGTGCGTTCCTTCTCTTTTGGAACTTTACCCAACGTAGGGCAGATTATCGACGAAAGCGATCCCGATGAAGTCTGTGTGCTTCGTTATGTAAAGGTGGCCGAACTCGAAGGGATCTTCAAGGAACGCGAAAACAAGATACTCGACTTCATTGCATCGGGCATGGAGGGAGAGAAGAGGTTGCAGATTGATGTGGCCTTGCGTTATTATAACTGGGCACTGACCCTGCTTATAGCCCATCCTAAATCTGTGTATCAAGAGATAGATGGGAAACGTACCAATCTGAAAGTGTGGCTGGATACTAAAATAAACAATATCTTCAATACGCTCAAAGTCGGGATAGGGGAGTGTACGGAAACCGATAATCCCATCGACCGTTACGACCTCTGCCTGCACTTCTCATACATGGATCAGGAAGTGTCCGATCTGGACTTCCACTATTTCAACGGCGAACGCTACGTAGGTCCGTGCAAAGTTCACAAAGGCATGGCGATACTCAACTTCGAACGTCTGCCCCAACGCGAACTGCGTTTGCGTTACGACTATAAGTTCGAGAACCAGGCAAAGAACTTCGACCCCGAACTGCGGGCAGTGTTGGAGACGGTCGATCCGCAGAACTTCCCTAATGCCTCCGTCAGCCTGCCGGTGAAAGACGATAAGAACAAGCCGGTTGTTTCGGCACAGGTCAGAATGTTGGAGGCCAGGGTGAATGCCGCCTCCAAAGCTGCTGTAGCCTCCATTGCCCCTCCCATCGTGGCACCGGACGTGGTGCGTCTCAAACTGAAACCATTGGCAAACAGTGCCGACTTTGCAGGTATCATGAAACAGGTAGAAACGGCTGTACGGAACGGGACCCTCGGCGAAGTGCGGGCGCTTTTTACTCCCGAAGGCTATGAACTGTTTGATCAGATGTTGAGTATCGGAGGCGTATCCGTAGTGGGAGAGCCCGTATATACCTTCTATGATAGTGGCGGTCCTTATATAATAGGTAAGTCGCTGCCGCTGAACTTCAAGTTCAAAGGGCGCGGCAACTCCTTTATGGAAGATGTCGCCTTCCGGTTCAACAAAGAGCATAAGATTGCTTCTGTAGCCTTCACACTTACCAAACGTGCCGAAGACGACATCTTCAAAGCTGCCTCCAAATGGGGCGAAGCCTCCCGGTATGCCATTATGAGCTTTATGGAAGATTATCAGACGGCTTATGCCCTGAAGCGGATTGATTATATAAAAAGCATCTTCTCGGACGATGCCATTATCATCACCGGTGTGGTATGCCAGGCGGTAGGTAAGGGATTCTTTCAGGAAGGAGCCGATCCCTTGCCGGGCGGCAAAGCTCCCACTGTGCGCTACAACCGCTATACCAAAGGAGAATATATTGACAAACTGCAACGGAGTTTTGCCAGTAAAGACTTTATCCATCTCGTGTTTGAAGACAATGCCATCAAGAAGATAAATACCAATGGGGTGATTGACGGAGAGTCCTACGGTATTCAGATAAAACAGAGCTATTTCTCGGACAACTATGCCGATACGGGCTATCTGATGTTAATGCTCGATATGCGGGGAGAATACCCCATGATACGTGTCCGTGCCTGGATTCCGGAGAAAAGTGATGATGCATCGCTCGATAAATTTCTTAACCGCTTCCGTCTGGGAGGAAACTGATGATAAACCGCCGAACCGTTTATAGAAGGATGATAAAAATAAAACGATTGTCGCAGCTTTTGATTGTGTTTTGCATGGCTACTGCTGCCTGTGCCCAAGATTCACTCGATGAATACCGGAAGCAGGTCCAAAGCGAATATCAGGGATTTGCCCGGGAGGCCCGGGAAGAATATGCAAACTTCCGTGATCGGGCAAATGCCGAATACGGGAAATTCATGCAGGAACCCTGGCAAGCGGCGGAAGTGCTACCTCCCGATCCGGTTCCGGTGAGGCCGGAGCCGCCAAATCCTCAGGTGAAGAACCCCGAAACCGGTACTATTCCGCCTCAGGAATTGCCTTATGTGGAGGTAGTGTCATTGCCCGCTCCGCGCCCTGCTCCTGAACCGGTAGAGCCCATTCCCCTGCCCGAAAAGTTAACGGGAGAACTGTTTTCATTCGCTTTCTATCATACACCCTGCAAAGTACACCTGTCTGCCGGGCAAAAGTATACGTTGTCGTCGGCAGACGAGAAAGCGGTAGCCAATGCCTGGAAACGCTTGTCGGCAAGCGATTATAATGTGCTTGTAAATGACTGTCTCGAGCTTCGGCAACAACTCGCTTTGTGTGATTGGGCATACGTGAAACTGTTACAGCAATTGACGGAGAGTTATTTTGGTTCGGCAAAATCCAATGAAGCAGTTGTCATGCAGATGTTCATTCTTACGCAATCGGGATATAAAGTGCGCATAGCACGTTCTATGGATAAGAAGTTAGTATTGCTGTTACCTTCCGAATCTGATATTTACCGGTATGGTTTCCTGCGTATGGGAGGAGTGAAGTATTATCTTATTGACTCGTCTGTGAAAGAAGATGTCTTTGTCTTCGACCATGCTTTTCCAAAAGAGCAACTGTTCTCTGTTGCCATCAATGAGAAACCCCGGTTGGCAGTTCACCTTACCGGACAGCGTATGCTGACCTCCGAGGCCTATCCGATGATAAAGGTAGATGTACGAACCAATAAAAACCTGATAGACTTCTATAATACCTACCCGCTCAATAGCAACTGGGATACGTATGCGCGGGCCTCGTTGAGCGAAGAGGTGAAAAAGGATCTGTATCCGGCCTTGAAGAAAGAGTTTTCAGGAAGATCAGAATCTGAAATAGCGAACCGGATCCTGAATCTGGTGCAGACAGCTTTTAAATACGCAACGGACGAAGAGCAGTTTGGATATGAACGCCCTCTTTTTGGAGATGAAACGATCTTTTATCCATCCAGTGACTGTGAGGACAGAGCCATCCTCTTTTCAATTTTAGTGCGTGAATTGATGGGACTTGATGTCGTTCTGCTGCATTATCCGGGGCATTTGGCTACGGCTGTCCGGTTCAATTCGGATGTGAAAGGAGACTATCTGACGGTTGACGGAACCAAATATGTGGTGTGTGATCCGACGTATATCAATGCACGCGTAGGAGAGGCCATGCCACAATTCAAAGAAGAGAAATGTACCGTAGTAAGAATATAAACAAACATAATAGAATATGAAGAAGTTAATAATGGGGTTGTTGCTGATGATTGCAGCAGTGAGTGCATCCGCACAGTTGAAGTATGTGCCCGGTTCTTTCCGTTGCTTGAGCTTTCAGGCAAAAAACGGGGATATGGGTAAAGGAGATGTAACCTATGAGTATTTAAAGGCTCAATGGCCGATGGACGATAACGGCTCTCCGGCTGCCTTGCTCATTGTGAAGTTCCGCAATATGCTCCCTGAAGAGAGCCGGAAATTTGTTACCTACTTCAGTGCAGGATGCAATAAAGCTGCGGAGGAATTTCCTGCGGCAGACAAACATCCCGAAGCCTATTGGCTATACGTCACAGCCGGCGATCTGATTGAAATCACTTTCAACAATCCCGGGCATGGTGCCTGCAAAGTAGGACCTTTCAAATTGGAAGAGAAGAAGATATACGGGATTGTGTTAGAGAATGAAAAGATGCAGGACATCTCATTCAATAGTATACCCGGAGGGGCTACGGTGATGCTCGATGGCGAATATGTGGGAGTAACCCCCTGCGAAAAGAAACAAGCGACTTATGGAAAACACACAGTGACGTTAACGCTGGATGGGTTGACAAAAGAAGAAGAGATCAATGTTTCCGACGAACGTGCTTATTTTGATTACGATATGCGTAAAACACACTCTATGAGCCTAAGCAGTGAACTGGAAGGTACTTTGCTGGAAGTAGATGGCAAGCCTTATGGAAGATTACCGCGTGCCAGTGTCATTCTTTCCTACGGACCGCATACACTGGTAGCTGTACAAGGAAATATCCGGGATACGTTGCAACTGAATGTTAACGAGCATAGCCGTATGTCTCATAATTTCTCCATGAAAGAGAAGAAAGCGGTAGCTATCTTTGCAAAATATGGTGGAGAAAATGTAGAAGCAGATATCGACATCAATAACGAACGGCTGGATAACTGCAAAACCCCTTATACGGTGAATCTTCCTTATGGAATGCACGATATTAGTGTGTCTTATATGGGGCGGTCTAATAGTAAGAGGTTTAAAGTAGGAGATAGGACATCTTCTATCTGCTCTATTGAATTGCCTGATGGAGTGACAAAAGCAAAGAGAAGTAAAGAGCTGCATACAGCGGATAGTTCTTTGGGGCAAAAACACTATTGGAATAATGTAGATAGAAAGTGGGTTATAGGAGTGTCGGCAGCGGCCGTATATAAGAATTTGCTGGAATTTAATACAATGGGGTGCCAGGTTGGTATACGGGCGCGAACGAATTTTGGTAAATCAAAATTAGGACTATATACTGGTGCCTTTTATGAATACTCAACAGGAATAAATATAGGGATGGGTGAGGCAGAGCAGCATGCATTGTATGTTCCTGCTCATTTGAACTGGCGTGCCGGTAAAACCTTTAACCTTTCGGCAGGAATAGGGTTTAATTATGATGAATTGAGTTTCATGAGTTACTCTGGTTCTGATTACTATTGCGGTCAATTATCATTGCTTGGAGAGGTTGGTTGTAACGTGCAGCTGAAAAAGTTTTTGCTCGAATTCCAATGCTCTTATGGAAGAAATGTTGTAGTAATTGAAGGTGATGGAGGTAACTTGTTAAAATTCTCTTTAGGACTATCTTATGCTTTCTAAATAGCGAATTGTTGCAACTTTGTACCTATGTCGTTTGTTATTACTGTAAATTGGTTCGCCATAGAGGAAGTAGAGAGCACAGAACTTTAATTGTTTTTAAATCAATCAGATAATTACTTTGTGCTCTCAGAGTCCTCTGTGGTGAACCTATTCACAGTATTATCAACTAAGTCCTGACATTCGCTTTCCACTGATAGTCGTTATTGTCGTTTAGCATAACTTCCGGTGTGGGAAGCATAAATAGAAACAAGTATGAAAACCATTTCTTCTCTCATTGTAGCTCTTGTACTTTCAATCGCTGCCGCTGCGCAGAGCAATTCTTTCTATGACTTCGCCGTAACCACTATTGATGGTAAACCCTACAATCTCTCTCAGCTGAAAGGGAAAAAAGTCCTGGTCGTAAATGTTGCTTCAAAGTGTGGACTCACCCCGCAATATGCACAGCTACAGGAACTATACGATCAATATAAAGACGATGGCTTTGTTATCATCGGCTTTCCTGCCAATAACTTTATGGGGCAGGAACCAGGAACTAATGAAGAGATTGCTACATTCTGTACGCTGAACTATGATGTCACCTTTCCGATGATGGCGAAGATCTCAGTGAAAGGTAAAAACATAGCTCCCCTCTATCAATGGTTGACAGAAAAGAAACTGAACGGAGTGCAAGATGCCCCCGTGCAATGGAACTTTCAGAAGTTCATGATTGATGAGAACGGAAATTGGGTAGGAATGGTACCTCCCAAAGAAAGTCCGTTCTCAGAAACTATCGTTCAGTGGATAGAAAAGAAATAACGATCATAACTTGTCGAAAGAGACGCGCTTGAATTCTCCTTCAAAGTTAGGAGTAAATATCCCTTTTCCTATATGCTCTTTTATCTCTTCTAAGGTCCAGAAGCGTCCGCCATCCAGCTCATCGCTGGGGTGGATGTCTCCGTCGTATACTGTTTTGTACACAAAAACCAGTTCGCGTTCGCGGGCGGATTCAAAAACATAACTGGTCAGGTGTTCCGGTATAAAATCTGTAATACCTAACTCTTCCCGAACCTCGCGTTTCAGCGCCATGTCTACGCTTTCGCCCAAATCTACATGACCACCTACGGCCGTATCCCACTTGCCCGGTTGGATATCCTTCCATTCGGGACGTTTCTGTAAGTACAAATCTCCTTTACTGCTGAATACGTGCAGATGCACTACCGGATGAAGCAGTTTACTACCATTGTGGCACTCGCCGCGGGTAGCGGCTCCGGTGATATTTCCTTCCTCATCAACGATGGGAAACATCTCCTGATTATTATCGCTTTGCATGATTAAATGAATTAACTTTTTCAGGGTATCAGTAACGATGAATCTCCGTAACTAAGGAAACGGAAGTCATGATCTAAGGCATAGTCATAGATCGTCCGCCAGTTTCCTTTTACAAAAGCCGAAACCAACAACAACAGTGTGCTTTGTGGCTGGTGGAAATTGGTGATCATTGCTTTTACTATCTTATAGTTGTATCCGGGTGCAATAATGATTTGAGTACTGGTATGCAGAGCTTCCATACCGTTGCGATCTAAATATCCTAAAATCTTTTGCAGGGCAACTGTTGACGGAATTTCGTCGTACTTTTCATAAGGTTGCCACTGACGTACGTGCAGTTCTTCTTCCGTAGCTCGTGGGTTGGCAGCCAATGTCACTCCGATGTGGTATAGACTCTCTAAAGTTCGCACAGAAGTGGTTCCTACAGCGATGGCACAACCGTTATGATCGATAAGCTTTTTGATGGTTGAGCGTGATACGGATATGTATTCCGTATGCATCTCGTGCCCCTCGATTTCTTCACTTTTCACCGGCTTGAAAGTCCCGGCACCCACATGCAACGTCAGTTCTTCAAGGTCTATACCCTTTTCGCTAAGGGCATCCAGTACCCGTGGTGTGAAGTGGAGCCCGGCTGTTGGGGCAGCCACAGAACCTTTAATCTTTGAATATACCGTTTGGTAGGTTTCTTTATCACTCTCCTGTGTCTCTCTGTTCAGATACGGAGGGATCGGTAATTCTCCGAATACCTCTAAGATATCAGCAAAAGTAACTTCCGGATTGTCCCATGAGAAGTCTATCCAATGGCTTGTACCATGACATTCGCCACGTGTAGCGGTAAGCGTAAGTGTATGTCCCTTTACAGTCATTTCCCGACGTAATGCACCCTCTTTCCATTTCTTCAGATTACCAATCATACAAAGCCATGCGGCATGGCGGGTCTGCTGGAAGTTTAATACGTAGTCATTCGGCTGGATCGGTTCAAGGCAGAATACCTCTATCAGTGCTCCTGTTTCTTTACGAAAATGCAGGCGGGCCTGAATAACTTTCGTGTTATTAAATATCATCAGACTGCCTTCTGTCAGATATTCAGGGAGGGATGTAAAGACATCTTCTGTGACTTCGCCACGGCGGTAGACAAGTAGCTTGGATTGATCGCGCACCGGGAGAGGGAATTTGGCAATACGTTCATCCGGCAAAGGATAGTTGTATTCGCTAATACGGATATGTTTTGGGTTTTCTTTCATCTTTTCTTTCATTGCGACCGCAAAAGTAACTATATTTGCCCTAATTTGTAGATTGTAAATGGTAAATTGTAAATATAAAGATGAAAATAGGTGATAAAGTACGTTTCCTTAGTGAAGTAGGCGGAGGAATTGTGAAAGGTTTCCAGGGAAAAGACATCGTTTTGGTAGAAGATGCAGACGGGTTTGATATCCCGATGCCGATGCGTGAATGTGTGGTGATTGATACGGACGATTATAATATGAAAAGGAAAGCGGCTCCTGCTCCCTCAAAAGCCGAGGGACCTGCTAAGCCGATGAAGCCGGAGATGCCCGCGGTGCAACGTCAACCCGAAACGCGTGGTGGCGATATGCTTAATGTGATGCTGGCTTTTGTGCCCGAAGATGTGAAAGCTATCAGCAGTACTTCCTTTGAGGCTTATCTGGTGAATGATAGCAATTACTATCTCTATTATACATACCTCAGTGCCGAAGGAAAGGCATGGAAAGTTCGTTCACACGGGTTAGTAGATCCTAATACAAAGCTCTTTCTGGAAGGTTTTGCTAAAGATGTGTTGAATGAGATGGAACGTGTTGCCGTACAATTCATTGCTTTTAAAGATGGTAAGACTTTTGCAATGAAACCCGCCGTTAGTGTGGAATTACGTATTGATACGGTGAAATTCTATAAACTGCATACTTTCCGCGAGTCAGATTTCTTTGAAGAACCGGCTCTGGTGTATGATATCGTAACGAATGATGTGCCTGTCAAACAGGTCTATGTTTCTGCAGAAGATATTCAAGTGGCTTTATTGCAGAAAAAAGAGGTGGAGAAACCCAGATCACAACCGATAGTCAAACGTAGCAGCTCGAATGGTATTATAGAAATAGATCTCCATATTAATGAATTGTTGGATGATGCACATGGTATGAGTAACAGTGAAATCTTGAATTATCAGCTGGATAAATTCCGTGAGGTAATGGAGAAGTATAAGGGTAAACGCGAACAGAAAATCGTTTTCATTCACGGTAAGGGTGATGGAGTGCTCCGGAAAGCTTTGCTTGACGAATTGAAACGTAAATACAATACCTGCCGTTATCAGGATGCTTCCTTTCAGGAATATGGTTTCGGGGCGACATTGGTGACTATCCGATGATGAAGGTAACAGCACCTGAAGATAGATAAAAAAAGAGTGCCGACAGATAAAACTGTTGACACTCTTTTTACATTTATATAATAATCATTTTACTTGTTCAGCTCGATACCTTTATTCTTCAAGGTGATGTTCAGTAATGCTGCATATTTGCTATACTGTTCATTTGTGAGCGTTCTTTTCATCAATTTCAAGTTTCCGTAAATTGCATTATGCAATTTGGCTTCCTTATTCTTTTTGGCTGAAGCGGCCCGGCCCATTTGTTCTGTGAAATATTCACAGATATTAGAGACCTCTTCGCTCTGCATTGAATTCAGATTCAAATATTGACTTAACTTATTTACATTGATGTTACCTTCCCATTTTGCAGTAGTAGGTTGGTTTCCTGCTGCAAAAGTAGTCGCAGCCAGGCAGAGTGCTGCCACTAATGTTAATCCTAATCTTTTCATAATACCTACTTTTTAATTGTTATACCTAAAAACTAATCCTAATAACTAAATCTAATACCTATTGAAAACCGACTTAAGCGCTTAGTCTTTCTTTTTACCTATGCAAATATAAGGATATGTTTTAGAACATAAAAGAGGTTGGGGAGAAAAGTGTACTGTATAGCATCATTTCTTGATGTAGATCAAGAATATGCTAATAAAAAGAGTGGAATAGAGGTAGATTTGTAATCTAATTGTAATATGTTTGCCTACACGGAACAGAATAATGTTACGAGAAAGGGCACGCTGAAGTCTACTATAAAACCATGAAATATGGAAACGATCACAAATTCTTTTCCGCAGCAGCGGGTTATGATCGGGAGGGTAGTATCCATTGTGGTGGCACCACCAGCAGAAATGGGTGCGAGGCGTCCAAAGTATCTGACTAATAATGGGGCACAAAGCAGAGCGATAATTTCGCGTATGATGTTTGATAAGAGTGCGATAGTACCTAACTCCGGGCCTTTGTATTCAGTGATAAAGATGCTGGAAAGCGAATAATAACCAAATCCTGCGCCTACTGCCATGCAATCGGTCGGTGAACGATGGCTCAGGAACAGGCTGACTACAGCACAGCCGGCTAATGTTCCTAATATGGTCATGATGGGAAGAAACACCAGTCTTGGGTTGAGCGAACGGAAGCTTTTCAGTGTATTAGGATCATTGCCAATGCTGACGCCTACACAAAACATAAGTGCGCACAAGGCGTAATAACTTAGTTTGCTATGTATGAAATCAGATGGAATCAGGTGGTATAAGCCACAAAGGGTGCCCACAACGAAGAATGAGACAATGATGAGGCTACCTTTCATTGTTTTATCTCCTTTCTATACCTTATGTATATAAAGTACCACAATGCCCATGCTGCCAATACACTTCCTGCAACAGCACCCAGTGTGATAATGATGGCTTCCAGCCCGATGGTATGCAATCCTTTGATGATGGTTTCATTTCCTCCTACATCAATGCCCAGTAGAAAAAGCAGTAACCATATCAATAGTGTGATAACTTGATGAATCCATGAAAGCTTTTTACTGCGTAGCAGATAGCCGGTGAGCATCCCGGTGAGCATTATTCCTATGATAGTGAACATATCTTTTATATTATTAGGCTGCAAAGATACTATTTTCTCAGGATGCAGCCAGTATCAGGTTTAATTCCTGACAGATATTTTCTACTATTTCTTGGGTTGCTATTGAAAGACATTCGGTCATGGTACGCAGACAAATTTCGTTGGCCTGAACGGAGTTTTCGTATCCACGGTCGGGGGCTTGTTGCCGGTGATGGACGGTATAGGTTTTGTCCAGTAGGCAATCGTCTCCCCTTGATAAACGTATGGCAATGGATAAGTCGGTATTGGCATCATTGGCACGGTGATTGGGGAAAGTGATGTATTCGCCGCCGAACCACAGGTAACTGCTTTCTTTCAGTTTCACTCCGGAGTAGGTTTCGTTATGAAGTATTTTCACTTTCAGGCTTAACGCAGAGTCGGGTAGGGCAGTTGGAATACTGTCTCCTAATAGTTCTCTGGGCATTCGGCGTGCATTTTTCCTGACGGGGCGCACAGGAGAAGGTTTCAGAATGAAATCGGGAGTATTACATTCGGTCAGCAAAGCTTCGGTGAGAAATTCACGATAAGTTTGTGTCAGCGAGCCTTCGCCTAACCGGACGTTGAAGCGGTTGGTTTCGTAGATATAGAGGAGTAGAGGAATTGCAAATCCACCTCTCTTTTTCACTGTGGTATAGTAGTCCAGATTGGAGTAGTCAATAAAGTCCAGATATACGGTTCGTTTGGCTTCTCCCTGATAAGCGGGGGAGGTGAGTTCGTAAAACAGATCGGACTTCATTGGGTTTATCTCCTTCTGCATGCTCCGGCTACTACGGCAGGAACAGAGGAGAAGGCTGGTCAGGAGTAATAGATAGATGGTTTTCATGGCTTTTAATAGGGATTATATGGGTCATATTTCTCGTCGGATATGTTGATTTTTACACTTGTTTCTGTACTGATACTTACAATGCCAAGTCCTCCATGAACATTGCTGGCAAAAGTGACAGGTTCCATAGTCACGTCATCTGCAAAGTCCGATTCGCTAAGATTCAGTGCTTTTAAATACTGGAAATCTGTTTCACTGATACTAAGTATCCGGACGTAAGTATCCAGTGTTCTCCGCGTGACATCGTGGGATTCAAAGAGATAGGGCCAGCTATCTGAACCGGATGGATACACCGTCATTGTATACGACTGTCCGGAGAAGCGGCTGTCATCGAATACCCCATATGTGTTCTGGGCTTGTTCAAACATACCGTTTTCATCATCTTCAGAGGTGGTGGGATGTCCGTCTGTCAAGACTACATCTTCACGAGGGAGCATTCGGAAATTTTGTTGTGTAAGTACTGTATCTTTTAGTGCCAGACTGCCACTTATTGTACCCCGTCTGTACATGGTTGCATACAGTGTGTAGCGACGTTCCAGAACGAGACGATAGTAGTTCTTTTCGTCCGGACGGTCTGAGAAGGTGATGCGGTAGCGAAGCAACCGGTTGTAATAGTTGCCATATTCGCAGACAAGAGCAGTAGCGGTATCTACTTTTTCTATAGGTATTGGTGGTTGTGGCACTACTACTTCTGCCCAGGCATGAAATTCTCCGTCTCCGGTGCGGGCATCAATACGTACTTTGTCTCCCGGATGAAATTTAGTGGTGATGAGGAAACGTTTCTGTAAGGATACAAAATCTCCGGTGGGGATAGGTATTGCTTTGGGTGTTTCCACCAATACATCGTTTACCCGCACTTCTACACTGGCATTGGTGACGTCGCTTATTACATATTGCCCTGTTTTATTTAGGTAGAGTATATTGTTTGTGCTGTCGGCATTGATCAATGCGTTCATTATCAGTTTGGGCGGACGGGCGGCTTTGTTGAAGTCTATTTCGTTTTCGCAACTGCAGATGAATATCATTAGCATGAGGAGTGGAAGTATGTATCTTGTTGTCATAATGCTCAAAATTTATAGGTGTAAGTTACTGAAGGAACACAGGGTAATAACGTTAATTTGGTGATCTTTCGTTTGGCTGGTATGTATTGAAGATATACCTTTCCATCTTCCTGGTTTTTGATATAAGAGGCATATCCTCCGGAGTTGTTACTGTATATCATTGTTGGATTCATAGCATTGTAAGCATTATAAAGGCTTATATTCCAGGTGCGTACTCCATGTTTGGTCTTTTTGTTGAAGTTTACTCCTATGTTCAACCGGTGGCTGGCAGGCAATCTGTAGTTATTCCGTTTCTCTATGTAATCTTTTTGCTGTATGGCATCCTCTCCCGGACGGATGATGGCGGTAACTTCTTCGGCAATCGTAGCTGTGCCGCCTGTAGAGAATATCCATGAAGCGCCTATATCAATCCGGTTGCTGAACTTATGATTTACCACCAGGCTCAGGTTGTGGCGGCGGTCGTATTTATAGGGAAACCGTTCTCCGTTGTTGATGCCTCCTATGGCAAACTTCCGGTCACTTTTGGCCAGTGTGTAGGCTATCCAGCCGGTTGTTTTTCCGGTAGTTTTCTGTGCCATGAACTCTATTCCCATGGAACGTCCTTTACCTATCTCTACTTTGTTTTCCCATCCGGAAGAAGAGCCAAGGAAACTGACTCCTTCTTTGTATTCCAGTACGTTACGCATCTGTTTATAATATCCTTCTACAGAAAATTCCCAGCCTGGAAGTCCCGTGTAGTAGCTTCCCAATGAATATTGGTGGGCTTGCATCGGTTTTATTTTGCTGGTTACAGGCACCCAAAGATCTGTGGGCATAGAGATGGGAGTGGAGGAGAGCAGATGTATGTATTGGCTCATTTTTGTATAAGAAGCTTTTAGGGCGGTATGTCTGGTCAGCTGATACCGGGCTGAAACACGTGGTTGAGCCGAGAAATAGTTTCTCTTCTGTACCCGGAACATCGATAAGTGCAGCCCTACATTCATACGTAACCGTGAACCTATGTCGAAATTATCTTCTATATAGGCGGATACTTCGTGTGCCTGGATTGTACTGTTGGAGATACTGTTGTAGAGGGTATCCTGTTTGGTTATTCCATCTTCCTTTTCCTGTATTTTGGAGGTAGCTACTTCCGGGCGGAAATCGTGATGGAGATATCCGGCACCGAATTTGATATGATGGGCGGGCGTGGGGTTATAATCGAAATCTATCAGATAGCTCCAGTCGCAGATGCCCGAGTGGTAGTTGGAATGATAATTACTCTCACTTATGCTTTCAAGGAGACTTGTTTTTGTGTATACCGTAGAGTTGGCGTCCATCCGGTATTTGTTGTAAGCCACGGTGGTGTTACTGAACAGCTTCTGGTTGAATATATAGTTCCAGCGGGCCGTAGCGATGGTGTTTCCCCAGTTGAGTGACATCTTGTCTTTGTACATGGATGAAGAAGAATCCGTGGTTTTGAAATAATAGCTGTCTTTCCCGTTGTAGAAGTTCAGAAACAGGCGGCTTCGGTCTGAGAATTTGTGGTTGATTTTAGCATTTATATCGTAGAAGTAGTAGCTTATTTTATCATCTTTCGGCATGAAAGGTTTCGCTATCAGATCTATATAAGAACGGCGTGCCGAAATATTAAAGGATGTTTTGTCACGGATGATTGGCCCTTCCAGTTGGATTTTACTGGAAAGAAGCCCTATACTGAGCGTACCGTGATATTTCTTCATATCTCCGTCATTGCTACGTACATCTACCACTGACGAAAGTCGCCCACCGAAGCGGGCGGGAAAGGAACTCTTGAAAAGTGTTACTTTTTTCACCGCTTCCGGCGTAAAAACAGAGAAGAAACCGAACAGGTGGTCTACATTGTATACCGGTACACCGTCCAGCAGGATAAGGTTCTGGTCCGGGCCGCCGCCACGTACATACAGTCCGGCGGATCCTTCTACACCAGCCTGTACTCCAGGCATCAGTTGAATGGTTTTCATCACATCGGCTTCTCCCAGAATGCTGGGCGTATTCTTGATTTGTGCGATAGGTATTTCCTGGGCTCCCATTTGCGTGGCGGTTATGCCTGCTTCTGCTTTGTCGGATATGATGACCACCTCTTCCAGCTGGTTGTTGTCTTGCATGAGAACGTTGATCAGAGTGTCTTTGCTCAATTCCAGTTTGTACTGCCGGGTGGTGTATCCTAAATACGAAAAACTTAGTTCTGTCTCTCCTGCGGGTAAAGTGATGCTATAAAAACCGTAAGGATTGGTAGTAGTGCCTTGCTGTTGACGACTCTCAAGGATGTTAGCGCCAATCAACGTCTCGGAGGACGTTCCGTCTGTCACATATCCGCTGATAGTGAACTTGCGGCTTACAGGTTTTTGTTTTTTCTTTTGCAAAAGGATGTGCCGTCCGGTTATCTGGTATTTTACGGGTTCATTGGCAAAGGCCAGATTAAGTATCTCCGGTATTGTTTTTTGTTTGACATCGAGTGTGAGGCGGTGGTTAATCTTCACCTCTTCTCCATAAATGAAAGAGAAGCCGGTGGAGTTTTCTATTCGTTTGACGAACTCTTCCAGTGTGGCATTGCGAATGCTGAACGAAAGTTTTGTTTCAGCTTTCTGTGCCTGTGTCTGTAATGCGAAAAGAAGTACTCCGCCTATCAGAATCAGGCTTCTTATAAGAGATGTATGTATATGTTTCATGATTGATCAGTTTTGAATGTATTTCACCACAGGAGTAACACAGAGTTCCACCGAGTTTAAATCTTTGATGAAACGCGGATGATCGCAGATAAACGCAGATTAAAAGGCTGTGGATCTTTATTATCTATTTGTTTCCCTTTGCGAAAATCTGCGTTCATCTGCGTTTTAATAAATCATCGCTTGTCGTACCTCCCCGTGTGGGAAACACTCCAACTATTTTGCATTGATAATTATTCCTTTATCGTTTCGTTTGTACTCAAAGTCTCTTCCTTGTTGCAGCAGATGCAGGATTTCTTCGAGGCTTTCTCCGTTGCTAAATCGTGCTGTGAGATGGTAGTTGTACAATGCTTCATCTTCAATTTTTATTTCTACCCCGAATGAATTACTGAGTTCCCGTACTATTTCCTGTAAAGGCAGATGGTTGAAAATGAATGATCCGCTCCGCCAGGCTATTTCTTCGGCAGCATTTTGGGGCGTTTCAAGGGTCAGGCTTCCGTTCTCCTTATTATATATAGCACTTTCGTTAGGGCGTAATATAATACGTTCGGGGTTGTTGGCAATGGTTACAGCTACAGAACCTTCAAACAGGGTTGTTTTTACTTCCGGATCATTGGGGTAGGATTCTATATTGAAGTGAGTGCCCAACACTTGCACTCTGACGGCTTCGGCCCTTACGATGAACGGATGTTTCGCGTTCTTACTTACCTCAAAATAGGCTTCGCCATTTAATGTTACCTCGCGTCGTTTTCCACGAAAACGTTCCGGATAGGTGAGTGAAGAGAAGTGGTTGAGCATCACCTTCGTTCCGTCCGGGAGCTGTATGCTCCTGCATTCGGCAAGAGTGGAGACGGTTTGCATGTCCACCGGCCCCATATAGTCATATGCCAACCAGCTCATCACGCAAAGTAAGATAACTGCTGCCGCTGCTGAGAATATTCGTATGCTTCTCGTCCTGAAGGTACGTTTATTAAGGGCAGGCAGCCGTCTTTCCAACAATTTGTAACTCTCTTCTGCCGAAAACCGTCCTCTTGGAGAACGGGTAGAGGCTATGAGCTTTTCGAGTATTTTCTCTACTTCTGTTTCTGTATATTTCATTCTGTTTTTGAAGATTAAATATCGCCTGTCGCACCTCCCCGTGCGGGAAGCACCTTTATTTGGGCATCAGTTCAATAGCCAGTTTGGATGTTTGCCCACCTTTCCACAGCGGTGTACAACTTATCTGGATAACTTGCCCTCTGATAGCCTTCTTCGGAGAGAGTACGATGGTTGTCTTTGCTTCTTTCTTTCCGGCTTTTATAGTCAGCCGGTCGTTGGTCAGTTTATAAATCGTACCTATTCCTGGTATGTTGGACTGGTGAATGTTTAGTTTAACTTCTCTGTCTTCTTTCTTTTTATCAACGGCAATTACTTTTACTTCCAGCGTTTCTTCCTGATTGGCCGGGTTGTAATAGTAGGTTTGTGTTGAGCGCTCAAACCCTACATAGTCTGTAGGATAGTCTTTTTTCTTGTTGTCGCATGCCAGCAACAAGAGGCTTGCCAACAGTGTCATGGCTGCCTGAGAATAGAATCTTTTCATACGTCAGTCTATTTTTGATTAAAAACATTATTCACTTATAAAGACAGGCGTCTTTGACGGATTCCCTATGCCGTTCTGGTGAATAAATGTTAATCTATCTCGGCACGTATGATCATCTCTTTCAGGCGTCCGGTTGCTTTCTGTAGCTGGGCGTCTACGGTTTTGGTGCTGATGCCCAATTCTTCTGCCACCTGAGCATAACTTTGTTTCTCTTCACGTATGCGTATAAACACTTCCCGGCAGCGTTGAGGCAGGCGATCCAGTGCTTTCACGTAACGGGCAAAAAGCTCTTCGCCGATCATTTCTTCTTCAGGCGAACGGGAAGCACCTTCCGTTTCGTCGGGTAGTTCATGGCTCGTGAGGGTATCCCGTCTCATCTCCTTCTCCAGATAATTGAGGGATGCATTTTTGACAAGTATAAAGCTATAGTCTTCAATGTTTCTCACTTCAGGGAGTGTACTACGTTGCTCCCAAAGTTTTAGAAACACATCGAGCACAATCTCCTGTGCCCACTCTTCCCGCTTCACGTAATAATAGGCAATGCGGAACAGGCGGTCGTACGTCAGGTCATAAAAACGGCGGAAGGCGGTTTGAGAACTCCATTCCTTCATCTGCCGTAGTAGTTTTCGTACTTCTGATTCGGTCATGGTGAGAGTCTTTGTGTTATTCTTCTACTTTAAGTAAGTCGCTCATGATACTGTCGGATATGAATATCCCTTTGCGGGTGAGGCGTAGATTGTCTTCCCTTTCTTCCAGCATGCCGTTTTTAATAGAAGGGGCGGCCATGTTGAGGCAATATTGCCACAGTTCCGTACCGAACTCTTCTTTTAACTTTGTTAGTGAAAGCCCCTGGCTGGTACGTATGGAAGTGATGATACATTCATTGTATCGTGTGGTAGTATCCAGAATCTCCGTTTCGTAAACTCGTTCTCCGCTTTCAATTCCCAGGAGATATTTATTGAGGGAAGCTATGTTCCATTCTCGTTCACGACGGTTGAATGAGTGTGCCGACGGGCCACAACCTAAATACGGAATTCCCTGCCAATATGAGGTGTTGTGCCGTGAAGGGTATCCCGGGCGGCAGAAGTTGGATATCTCATAATGCTCATATCCGGCTACCGTGAGCCGGTCGATGAGGCTGGAGAAGAAGTGCACGCTACTTTCCTCGTCTACTTCGCTGACGCGGTGTTGTTGCAACATCTTATATATAGGTGTACCTTCTTCATAGATCAGGTGGTAGGCAGAGATATGTTCCGGGTTCAGTGCGATAGCCTGCGTCAGATCATGTTCCCAGCGTTCTGCCGTTTCTCCGGGCAGTCCATAGATGAGGTCAATGCTGATGTTTCGGAATCCTGCTTCCCGGCAGCGTTCTATGGCAGTGATCGCTTGTGCCGCTGTGTGCCGGCGATTGAGCAGGCGCAGAGTAGCCTCGTCGAAAGTCTGTAATCCCATACTGATACGGTTGAATGGCAGCTTGGCAAGCGTTTGCACATATTGCGGAGTGAGATCGTCCGGATTGGCTTCTAAAGTGATTTCTTGCACTTGCTTCATTCCGTAAGTCTTTTCAATGGTGTCAAATACTTGTTGAAAATCTTCTCCGGAAAGCTGCGATGGAGTACCACCGCCAAAGTAGATCGTCTCTATGGGTTCCCCTTGCAGGTATTGCCGGCGTATCTCCAATTCGCGGCAAAGGGCGTGGATGTATCTCTCTTTGAGTTCACTGTGTGTGGTGGAGTAGAAATCACAGTAGATACAACGGGTTTTACAAAAAGGAATATGAATGTAGATACCTGCCATAGTCTGGTTATGTTGTTTAGTCCGCAAAAGTAAGATTTTAGGTTCATAAAGTGGTTATCGTGTGTGAGGATTTAACTATTTACTATACCTGTTAGTGGAATTGATTCAAATCAGATCGGAAATGAATCAGTTCACCACAGAGGACACGGAGGGCGCAGAGATATTATTTTCTCTGATGAAACGCGGATGATCGCAGATGAACGCAGATTAAAAAACTGTAGTTCTTTATTTTATCGTTATTTCCCTTTGCGAAAATCTGCGTTCATCTGCGTTTCAATAAAGATTTAAAACTCTGTGTCCTCTGTGGTGAAATATATTCAAAACCGTACAGTGACGAAGATTATGACCCTATCTTTTCGATAGCGGAAGTACCTGTAGACGGCATCGATCCCCTTGTTCGGTGTTGTACTTTGTCTTTCTCAGAAAGGAATGTTCCTTTCCCCGGTGTGCAGTCTTGTTTTAGATGTACATGTAAAGCAGCATGAGATGCACATGTCGTGCTGTCCCACATGCACATGTCGTACCGCTTTACATGTACATCTAAAACAACGTTACACACCGAGGCTTCATACGTTACTCTACGAGATAGAACTTTATCAATACCGGAGAAAGAGACTGATAGCAATGACAAACACCATTAAGTTCAAAACTGAATAGTAATGAGCAAAACTCACTACAGAGTTTCACAGAGCATTATTTATCTAATAAAACGCGGATTAACACAAATAAACACAGATTAAAAGATTGTAGTTCTTTATCATCTATTTGTTTCCCTTTGCGAAAATTTGCGTTCATCTGCGTTTCAATAAAGATTTAAACTCTGTGGAACTCCGTGTTACTCTGTGGTGAAATACATCCAAATCCATACAGAAAGGAATCAAACTTTTCCCCAGCGTATTTATCTGTATTTTAATAATTACCCATCGCCTGTCGCACCTCCCCGTACGGGAAGCACTCGGCTCCGGGTAGGAGGTTGTTCCTCGGAGCCGAGGAAGAAGATTTACGCAATGTGTTGCATAACATTGTTTAGTAACACTGTGTCCTTTGTTGCTTTTCCCCTTATTAATTCCTAATTTGCGACACTTAAATAAATGGTATGCGAGAACATACTGAGTAATTCATTTAAATCTTATTGATTATGAAGGTATATCAGACGAACGAAATTAAGAACATAGCCCTCTTGGGAAGTTCTGGATCTGGGAAAACCACTCTCGTGGAAGCAATGCTTTTCGAGAGTGGTGTTATAAAACGTCGCGGAACTATTGCCGCAAAAAATACAGTTAGTGACTATTTCCCCGTTGAACAAGAGTATGGCTACTCCGTTTTCTCCACCGTATTCCATGTAGAATGGAACAATAAAAAGCTGAATATGATAGACTGTCCGGGTTCGGACGACTTTGTAGGAGGCACAGTTACCGCACTGAATGTGACCGACACCGCAATTATTCTTCTCAATGGCCAATACGGCGTTGAAGTTGGTACACAGAATCATTTCCGCTACACCGAAAAATTGAATAAACCCGTCATTTTCCTTGTCAACCAGCTTGATAATGATAAATGCGATTATGATAATATCCTTGAACAATTAAAAGAAGCTTATGGCTCAAAAGTGGTTCCTATCCAGTATCCGATCAATACAGGTCCCGAGTTTAATTCGCTGATCGACGTCCTGCTGATGAAAAAGTACTCCTGGAAACCTGAAGGAGGAGCTCCTATCATCGAAGATATTCCTGCCGAAGAGATGGATAAGGCTATGGAATGGCATAAGGCACTTGTAGAGGCTGCTGCTGAAAATGACGAAGAACTCATGGAAAAGTTCTTTGAACAAGACTCGCTGACAGAAGACGAAATGCGCGATGGTATCCGCAAAGGACTTGCTGCCCGCGGAATGTTCCCCGTATTCTGTGTATGTGCAGGCAAAGACATGGGAGTACGCCGCTTGATGGAGTTCTTAGGCAACGTTGTTCCGTTTGTTTCTCAAATGCCAAAAGTAACTAATACGGCCGGAAAAGAAATAGCTCCTGATGTAAATGGTCCTACCTCTCTTTATTTCTTCAAAACGAGTGTTGAACCCCATATCGGTGAAGTATCTTACTTTAAAGTAATGAGTGGAAAAGTACACGAAGGTGACGATTTGCTCAATGCCGACCGCGGATCAAAAGAACGTATGGCACAACTTTACGTAGTGGCCGGCTCCAACCGTGTCAAAGTAGAAGAGCTTTGCGCAGGTGATATTGGCGCTACCGTAAAACTGAAAGACGTAAAAACAGGCAATACACTGAATGGAAAAGACTGTGATAATAAATTTAACTTTATTAAGTATCCCAATTCAAAATACTCGCGTGCCATTAAACCTGTCAATGAAGCAGACGTAGAAAAGATGATGAGCATCCTGAACCGTATGCGTGAAGAAGATCCGACGTGGGTTATTGAACAGTCTAAAGAATTGAAACAGACACTGGTACATGGACAGGGAGAATTCCACCTCCGTACTTTGAAGTGGCGTCTGGAAAACAATGAAAAGCTACAAGTAAAATACGAGGAACCGAAAATCCCCTACCGTGAAACAATCACAAAAGCTGCCCGTGCCGACTATCGCCATAAGAAACAATCGGGTGGGGCTGGACAGTTCGGCGAAGTACACCTCATCGTCGAACCCTATAAAGAAGGCATGCCTGTGCCCGATACTTATAAGTTCAATGGACAGGAGTTCAAGATCAATGTAAAAGGAACAGAAGAAGTCCCATTGGAATGGGGAGGAAAATTGGTATTTGTTAACAGTATCGTGGGTGGTTCTATTGATACACGTTTCCTGCCTGCTATCCTGAAAGGTATCATGTCTCGGATGGAACAAGGTCCGTTGACGGGGTCCTATGCCCGTGATGTACGCGTTATTGTTTACGACGGAAAGATGCACCCGGTAGACTCCAATGAAATCTCATTCATGCTGGCAGGACGTAATGCTTTCAGCGAAGCCTTCAAGAATGCCGGTCCGAAGATTCTGGAACCTATTTATGACGTAGAGGTGTTTGTGCCGTCGGATAAGATGGGCGATGTGATGGGTGATCTTCAAGGACGTCGTGCCATGATTATGGGTATGAATAGCGAGAAAGGATTTGAAAAACTAATTGCTAAAGTACCTCTTAAAGAAATGTCTTCTTATTCAACAGCGCTTAGCTCACTCACCGGAGGGCGTGCTTCGTTCATTATGAAATTCGCAAGTTATGAACTTGTGCCTTCTGATGTACAGGATAAGTTAATAAAAGACTTCGAAGCCAAACAGGTGGAGGAGTAATTATTCGTTTATAATGCTTTAGCCGTCCTTCTTTCGCTCGAAAGGGGGGCGGCTTTTTTGCTTAACAATGATTAAGAAAAGTAGAAATTCCTAAGAGAAAGATTTAATTTTTTATTAAATTTGCAAACCAAAGGATATATTGTTTTGTTATAGTCGTCAGAACATGAGCTAAATACTGCCTTTCGGTTAATTTACGAGAATGGACGATTAAAATAGGTTAATGTGTTAGGTATGTTAATTAGGGAGTGTTAATTTTGTTGCTATGAAAAAGTCAACAATCTGGATATTAGGTATTGTAATGGGTCTTTCCTTCCTCGGATTACTTTACTTACAGGTAAGTTATATAGAGGCAATGGTGAAGATGCGCAAAGAACAATTTGATAACTCTGTGCGTAATAGCTTGTATCAGGTATCAAAAGATGTGGAATTTGCGGAAACCGACCGTTGGCTGAGGGAAGATATTACTGAAGCGGAACGGAAAGCGCTGACCGCTTCCTCTTCTATGCAAGGGGATGATTTGGTGCAGCAAACACAGCGATTTACGGTGAAATCACCGGATGGAAGAATAATGACGGACTTTGAATTAAAAGTAATGACTAACAAACCGTCAGAGTTGCCCAAGATGATGATTTCGCGCAGACATGGTGGAAATACGATTCCAAAAACATCGAAATCTTTGCTCGATGCAGTTAAGAATCGGTATATGTATCAGCGGGTTCTGCTCGATGAGGTTGCACTGCAAATGGTTTACCGTGCCAGTGACAAGTCGATAGGCGAACGCGTAAGATTTAAAGATCTGGACGACTACCTGAAGTCGGCACTTCTTAATAATGGAATAGAATTGCCTTATCACTTTACGGTGGTCGATAAAGATGGGCGGGAAGTATACCGCTGTGCGGACTACGAAGGGAAAGGAAATGAGGATTCATATACTCAGCCGCTTTTCCAGAATGACCCGCCGGCTAAAATGAGTATTGTAAAGATACACTTTCCCGGGAAAAAGGATTATATCTTTGATTCGGTGAGTTTTATGATCCCGTCAATGATATTCACTTTAGTACTGTTGATAACGTTCATCTTTACTATATATATAGTATTCCGTCAGAAGAAGCTGACAGAAATGAAGAATGACTTTATCAATAATATGACGCATGAGTTCAAGACACCGATATCAACCATCTCATTGGCGGCACAGATGTTGAAGGACCCTGCGGTGGGTAAGTCACCACAGATGTTCCAGCATATATCGGGAGTGATCAATGACGAAACGAAACGGCTCCGCTTCCAGGTGGAGAAAGTGCTTCAGATGTCAATGTTCGACCGTCAAAAGGCGACGCTCAAGATGAAGGAAATTGATGCTAACGAACTGATAACAGGGGTGATTAATACGTTCACTTTGAAAGTGGAACGATATAATGGTAAGATTACATCGAACCTTGAGGCCACCGATCCTGTTATATTTGCAGATGAAATGCATCTCACGAATGTGATCTTCAATCTGATGGACAATGCGGTGAAATACAAGAAACCGGAAGAAGAACTGTTGCTGAACGTCAAAACTTGGAATGAACCGGGTAAACTGATGATTTCTATACAGGACAACGGTATTGGTATAAAGAAAGAAAACCTTAAAAAGGTGTTCGATAAGTTCTATCGCGTGCATACAGGTAATCTGCACGATGTAAAGGGCTTCGGATTGGGATTGGCCTATGTGAAGAAGATTATTCAGGACCATAAAGGAACCATTCGGGCAGAGAGCGAATTGAATGTAGGAACTAAATTTATAATTGCATTACCTTTATTAAAAAATGATTGATATGGACGAGAAACTGCGTATTTTATTGTGCGAAGATGATGAAAATCTTGGCATGCTTTTAAGAGAATATTTACAGGCAAAAGGTTATTCTGCTGAGTTGTATCCCGATGGGGAAGCTGGTTATAAGGCTTTCCTGAAGAATAAATATGACTTGTGTGTGTTTGACGTAATGATGCCTAAAAAAGACGGATTTACTTTGGCACAGGATGTGCGTGCTGCCAATGCCGAAATTCCTATTATCTTCCTGACTGCAAAAACACTGAAAGAAGATATTCTGGAAGGATTCAAAATCGGTGCGGACGATTATATCACCAAGCCGTTTAGTATGGAAGAACTTACTTTCAGAATCGAAGCTATTCTGAGACGTGTACGCGGAAAGAAAAATAAAGAAAGTAACATCTATAAGATTGGTAAGTTTACCTTTGATACTCAGAAGCAGATTCTTGCTTCAGAAGGAAAGCAGACGAAACTGACTACCAAAGAATCTGAGTTACTTGGCTTGCTTTGTGCACATGCCAACGAAATCCTGCAACGTGACTTCGCTTTAAAGACTATCTGGATTGATGATAACTACTTCAATGCACGTAGTATGGATGTGTACATCACTAAATTGCGTAAACACCTGAAAGAAGATGACTCTATTGAGATTATCAACATTCATGGAAAAGGATATAAATTGATTACTCCCGAAGTTGAAAACTAAGGAAGGAGAAAAAACGAAACTAAAAAAAGGGCCGGAAATATTCATTTCCGGCCCTTTTTTTAGTTTCGTTAAATATTAATCTGCTATTTTCTTATTAATGATAATATAAGAAACAAGACCTAATACTACCAAGAGTATCGAAGTTCCCAAAATAGTATTGTTATTTACATTACCAGTCAGGGAGCAGGCGATCAGAATAATTACTCCGACCAAAATTAATATTAATCCTAAATTCTTTAATAAGACTTTCATGTGTGTGTATTTTAATAGATTATTTTATTCCTGGTCACAAATTAAAGCATAATTCTTTAACGGGCGAAATTATTTATGCAAAAAAACTATTAATCAGCGTAAATAGTCTGTTTTTACATACTTGCCGATACTTAATCTTTCGTATTGAAGAATATTTTTCTTAAGACTTCCTGACTTACGCTTAACTCTTCTACAGTGATGCCCTGTAGAGCCTCCATAAGGGTACGATTAGCTATAATACGTGCTTTTTCCTCTAACTCCTTACCGGTTTTGGTTAAGTGGATGAGATTGGTACGGCGGTCTTTTTTGTCTGAAATGCGGACAACCAAATGTTGGCGTTCCATATTATCTATCAATCGGGTCATACTGGGTTTATCTTTAAAAGTTGCATTACACAACTCTTGTTGTGTAACTCCGTCTTTTTCCCAAAGAAAAATGAGCACGGTCCACTGTTCGGGACTGATTTCCAAACCGCCCTGACGGAAGTTACGATACAGTTTCCGGTTTATAGCCGCGGAAACCTTACCATTGAGAATGGCAAAAATAAGCCGGATGTCAAAGTTAAATTGTTCTATCATGAAATTATTGTTTCAACAACTTTGCAAAGGTATAGCTCTTCTGTGTAAATTCCTATCTTGTGATACAAAAAAAGATTAAATGTTTGTAGTTCACAATAAAATGCCTAACTTTGCACCCGCATTTTTAAATCAAATAATTTATTTATTTAATTAAACGAGTATGAATCAATACGAAACCGTTTTCATTTTAACTCCCGTTTTATCTGATGTTCAGATGAAGGAAGCGGTAGAAAAATTCAAAGGTATCCTTCAGGCTGAGGGTGCTGAGATTATCAATGAAGAGAACTGGGGACTGAAGAAATTGGCTTATCCTATTCAAAAGAAGTCTACAGGTTTCTATCAGTTAATCGAGTTCAACGCAGACCCGACTGTTATCGACAAGTTGGAGTTGAACTTCCGTCGTGACGAACGTGTTATCCGTTTCTTGACTTTCAAGATGGATAAGTACGCTGCAGAATATGCTGCAAAAAGAAGAAGTGTTAAATCAAGCAAAAAGGAGGATTAATCATGGCACAACAAGTTCAATCAGAAATCAGATATTTGACTCCGCCTTCAGTAGACGTTAAGAAGAAAAAATACTGCCGTTTCAAAAAGAGTGGTATTCGTTATATCGACTACAAAGATCCTGAATTCTTGAAGAAATTCTTGAATGAACAGGGTAAAATCCTTCCGCGCCGTATCACAGGTACTTCTTTGAAGTTCCAACGTCGTATTGCGCAGGCTGTGAAGAGAGCACGTCACTTGGCATTGTTGCCTTATGTAACTGACATGATGAAATAAGAAGGAGGAAAAGTATGGAAATTATATTGAAAGAAGACGTAGTAAACTTGGGTTATAAGAATGACATCGTAACTGTTAAGTCTGGTTATGGTCGTAATTATTTGATCCCGACTGGAAAAGCTATCATCGCTTCTCCTTCCGCAAAGAAAATGTTGGCTGAAGACCTGAAACAGCGTGCTCACAAACTTGAGAAAATCAAGAAAGATGCTGAAGCAATGGCTGCTAAATTGGAAGGTGTTTCTTTGACTATTGCAACTAAGGTTAGCTCTACAGGAACTATTTTCGGTTCTGTAAGTAACATTCAGATTGCTGAAGCGTTGGCTAAATTGGGTCATGAAATTGACAGAAAGACAATCGTTGTAAAAGACGCAGTAAAAGAAGTTGGTTCTTATAAAGCTATCGTAAAATTGCATAAGGAAGTTTCTGTAGAAATTCCTTTTGAAGTAGTTGCTGAATAAGATTTAGAACTTACTAAATATAGAAAAGCCTGATCTCGAAAGAGATTAGGCTTTTTTTATGTGCCAAGGTCAGGGGGGATGTTTGCTTAAAAAGCAACTATCTCTTTTAAAGATTTGCAGGATGGGGTGGAAGAAAAGTGTTGTTTGTCTGTAATTGCTTGATATTCAATTTGAAAACAATCTAATGTATCCGATATAAAGAATAGTATTTAATAGGGTATTAAATAGGTACTTTTGTGTACCCCAAAAACGTACTTTTAAGTATGAAAAGTACGTTTTCTTATAATGAAGAGTTTCTATATCTTGGGGAATTGTTAATGATGTTAATATGGAATGCTTAATATGGGGTTGCGCATTTGATTGAGTGTTTGTTGAATGTGTTTTTTAAGTGTCAGATGGAAGTATAAGGTACAAAAAAAGTCTGTTCGTGTTTTACACGCCAGACTTTCAATTCTCTCAGAGCTAAAATTATTCAGCTACTACAGTTTCTGTTACTGTTACGCTATCAACAGTTACTGTATCCATTGCCGCTGCTGCTTCAGCTGCTGCTGCTTCTACTGCTGCGATTGAGTCAGCGATACGGATAGAATCTGCTTCTGCTTTTGCTGCTTCAGCTGCTTTGTTTCCACAAGATGCGAATGATACTGCTGCGATAGCTGCGAATACTAAAACTAATTTTTTCATTTTCTTTGCTTTTAAAATCTGTAATACAATCAATTGCTTATTAAAACGCTGCAAAGATATGTACTTTTAGAATACGTTGTTCTCGAAAAGCCAACTTTTTTTATATTTTTTTTTGAAGTATACTTTCTATTTGTCTCACAACATGTTTTAAAACATACCTAATTCACTGCTATACTATTATATAGATAGCGTTTAATACTTCTCTTAGGTGTTTTTTCAAATTCTGTTGGGTAGAGTTGTATTTGACTTATCTTCTCATAGTTGGCTACAGTTGCATTCAGATTCTTTAGATTTTCATCCATGATGGTCTTTAAATTGTCCGGTTGATTGAGGCCTAATGAATCTAAAGACTCGTAATCTGCATATACAAGGGCTACCAATTTCTTATTTCTTTCAATAACAAGACTTTCGAGAATGAAAGGCAGGTTATTTAGTTTGGCTTCGATTTCCTCCGGAAATATATTTTGTCCGCTCGAACTTAAAATCATCGTTTTCAATCGTCCGCGAATGAAGATATTGCCATTGGCATCCATGGTTCCCAAGTCACCTGTGCGCAGCCAGCCGTCTTCGGTGAATACTTCCTTGGTAGCATCCGGATTTTTGTAATAACCGGTCATAACATTCTCACCCCGTACTTGGATTTCTCCTGTTTCAGCTTCGGGATTTTCTTTGTAAATGCGTGCTTCCATAATGTCAAGTATCTTACCGGAAGAGGTAGGGATAAATTCATTCCATGGGGCATAACTGATGAGCGGACCGCATTCTGTCATTCCGTAACCAATAGTAAATGGGAATTTGATCTTGTGAAAGAATTCTTCTACTTCCGGGTTCATAGCGGCTCCGCCAATGATAATTTCTTTGAAACGTCCTCCTAATGCATCGATCAGCTTTTTGCGAATCTGACCATAAATCTGGCTATCAAGTAAGGGGATACTTAATGCCCATTTCATACCTTTTTTATTAATAAGAGGCTGGATTGTGTTTTTGTATATTTTTTCGATAACGAGCGGAACAGTGATTATCAGATTGGGTTTTACTTCCTCGAATGCTTTCATTATGATCTTCGGAGAAGGGGTTTTGCCGAGCAGGGTGACGTGCGTACCTACAGCCGTGGCCGTCAGAAAATCGAACGCACAGCCATAAGCATGTGCTAACGGAAGGAAGGAGAGTACTTTATCTCCTTTTTTCAGTAGTTCGGTGCGGATTCCGAAGGTGACATTTCCTGCAAGATTGTTTCCTGTCAACATGACACCTTTACTGAAACCTGTGGTACCGGAGGTATAGTTCAGCAACATGACTTTATCGTTGGAAAGCGTGGTATATTGCACATCTTCCCGGTGGAATCCTTTGGGGTATGCACGGTGCATTTCATTGTCCAGATGTTTGACGAATTTCTGTATCGTTTCACCGTCACGCTGATACAGACAACGGAAGTCAGTAAGCGAGAATACACCGCGGAGTCCGGTCAGTTTTTCTTCTTCGAGATTGTCCCAAATGGTATCGCTGGTAAAGAGAAAAACAGATTCCGAATGGTTCACAATATGATGTACGTCGTTCGGGTTGAAGTCCTGAAGAATCGGCACGATGATGGCGCCATAGGTGATTGTTGCCATATAAGCGATGCACCATCGGGCATTATTTTTTCCGATAACGGCTATTTTGTCACCACGTCGGAGGCTACAATGTCTGAATAATAGATGAAGGCGGGCTATCTCTTCGGCCACTTGCCCGTATGTGTAACCAGAGTCCTCGTCATAGTCGGTATAACAAGGCAGGTCCCAGTTTTCTTGAAAGCTATTCTCGTATAGCTTAATAAAATTCTCTTTTATCATTGCACGTTTTTTAGTGAATTGTGCAAAAATAGGAATAATAATTTAATTAGGAATCAAAAAATAGTAATTAAAGTCTATGAAGGGTTGAATCCTTTAGTTGTTAATTCCTAATTTTTAATACTTAATTCTCATAGATTGTGTAACTTTGCATCCAATATGCGTTTGTTAAAATTATGATAGATACCACTGTATTTCAGGATAAGACAGCTGTTTACTATACTTTAGGCTGTAAATTGAACTTCTCAGAGACTTCGACTATTGGTAAAATCCTGCGTGAAGCAGGTGTGCGTACGGTGCGTAAAGGCGAGCGTGCGGATATTTGTGTGGTTAATACATGTTCGGTAACAGAGATGGCTGATAAGAAATGCCGGCAGGCTATTCATCGGTTGGTGAAACAGCATCCGGGAGCTTTTGTTGTGGTGACGGGATGTTATGCGCAGCTTAAACCGGGCGATGTGGCGAAGATTGAGGGAGTTGATGTTGTGTTAGGTGCTGAGCAAAAGAAGGACCTGCTTCAGTATTTGGGCGATTTGCAAAAGCATGAAGCCGGAGAAGCGTATACAACGGCTGCAAAAGATATTCGTTCGTTTGCACCTTCATGTTCACGCGGAGATCGTACCCGTTTTTTCCTGAAGGTACAGGATGGTTGTGATTATTTCTGTTCTTATTGTACGATTCCCTTTGCCCGTGGGCGGAGCCGGAACGGAACGGTTGCTTCTATGGTAGAACAAGCCCGTCAGGCTGTTGCCGAAGGTGGAAAAGAGATTGTACTTACAGGTGTGAACATTGGTGATTTTGGTAAGACTACCGGAGAGACTTTTTTTGATCTGGTGAAAGCCCTGGATGAAGTGGAAGGTATTGAGCGTTATCGGATTTCTTCCATAGAACCCAATTTGCTGACGGATGAAATTATTGAGTTCGTATCCCATTCCCGCAGATTCATGCCACATTTCCATATACCCTTGCAGTCCGGATCGGATGATGTATTGAAGTTAATGCGGCGTCGTTATGACACGGCTTTGTTTGCTTCCAAAATAAAGAAGATCAAGGAAGTGATGCCCGATGCCTTTATTGGAGTAGATGTAATTGTGGGTACACGTGGCGAAACGGAGGAATATTTTGAAGATGCCTACCGTTTTATTGCCGGATTGGACGTGACCCAGCTGCATGTATTCAGTTATTCGGAACGCCCCGGTACACAGGCTTTGAAGATAGATCATGTGGTGGCTCCCGAAGAGAAACATAAGCGTAGCCAAAGATTACTGGCTCTTTCGGATGAAAAAACGCAGGCTTTTTATGTCCGTCACATCGGGCAGACAATGCCTGTACTTATGGAAAAGACCAAGGCGGGCATGCCAATGCATGGTTTTACGGCCAATTATATCCGGGTAGAAGTGGAAAATGATCCTTCGTTGGATAATAAAATGGTCGATGTGTTGTTGGGAGAGCTTAATGAAGATGGTACAGCGTTGAAAGGCACTATTCTATAAAGACTATGAAAAAGATATCTGTTGTTATATTAAACTGGAACGGTTGTGACATGCTCCGCTCTTTTCTTCCGTCGGTGCTTTGCCATTCCGATAGGGATGATGTAGAGGTTTGTGTGGCCGATAATGGCTCTACGGATTCTTCGGTCGCCATGCTTCGGGATGATTTCCCAATGGCTCGTTTGATCTTGTTGGAAGAGAATCACGGCTTTGCAGAAGGATACAATCTTGCTTTACAAAAGGTGGATGCGGAATATGTGGTTCTGCTTAATTCGGATGTAGAAGTAACGGAGAATTGGCTCGAACCACTTGTCAGCTATATGGATGCTCATCCTGAAGTAGCTGCCTGCCAGCCCAAAATACGTAGTTGGCGACAGAAGCAGATGTTTGAATATGCCGGTGCAGCCGGTGGATACATAGACCGTTACGGCTATCCTTTTTGCCGGGGACGTGTGATGAATGAAGTGGAAGAGGACCGGGGACAGTATGATACGATTACTCCGGTATTTTGGGCTACGGGAGCAGCTTTGTTTATCCGCCGGGCGGATTATATGGATGCAGGTGGACTCGATGCCCGCTTTTTTGCCCATATGGAAGAGATAGATCTTTGCTGGCGGCTTCGCTCACGCGGGAAGAGTATTGTTTGTATCCCTCAAAGTGTTGTCTATCATGTGGGGGCGGCAACGCTGAAAAAAGAGAGCCCGCGGAAGACTTATCTCAATTTTCGTAATAATCTTGTCATGCTTTATAAAAATCTTCCTCCACAGGAGTTGAATAAGGTGATGCGCGTACGGGCTTTTCTCGACTATGTAGCCGCCCTTCAGTACTTACTGAAAGGGCAGTTGGATAATGTAAAGGCAGTGTTTCATGCACGGAGTGAATATAAACGGCTTCGTTCTTATTTCCTGAAAGCCCGTGAAGAAAATCTGAGAAAAACTTATGTCGATTCTATTCCCGAACGAATAAAAAGCAGTATCTTGTGGCAGTTTTATGTGAAGGGACGGAAACGTTTCTCCCAATTGTCTGACTTTAAAGGATAACGCAAATGGAAAAAAAGTTAGTAAGGAAAATAGGTCTTGTGGCACATGATGCCATGAAAAGAGATCTGATTGAATGGGTGCTCTGGAATTCAGAACTGTTGATGGGACATAAGTTCTATTGTACGGGAACGACCGGTACGCTGATTCTTGAAGCATTGAAAGAGAAACATCCCGATGTTGAATGGGATTTTACGATTCTGAAATCCGGTCCGCTGGGAGGTGACCAGCAGATGGGTTCGCGTATTGTGGACGGAGAGATCGATTATCTGTTCTTCTTTACCGATCCGATGACGCTGCAACCACACGACACGGATGTGAAAGCATTGACCCGTCTGGCCGGTGTAGAGAATATTGTATTCTGCTGCAACCGCTCTACAGCTGATCATATCATATCAAGTCCTCTGTTTATGGATCCCGATTATGAACGGACTCATCCCGATTATTCCGGTTATACCAAGCGGTTTGAAAACAAACCGGTAGTGACCGAAGCGGTAGCATCGGTAAACAAACGGAAGAAAAAGAAATAGTGCTTCCCACACGGGGAGGTTCGGCAGGCGATGGGGGGAGTCAAAAATGAGTTCCCTTCTGCGTTATCCCCGTGCTGAATTCAATCGATTCTCGACTGACATTCCCGGCTCCGGGGAACAGCTTCCTCCCCGGAGCCGAGGACACTCCTCCCCGGAGCCGAGGATATTCCTCCCCGGAGCCGGGGAAAAGTACTCAATGATGGGGTGAAATTCTTCCTCATTATCTCTCATGCTCTGGTGCAAAACATCTCTACACCTGCTGCATCAATATCTGCTCCCATGGGTGGATTCCGTTTGGACAACTTTATTTCTACTTCTTCAATGGCAGGAAAATCCCGGAATAATCTTTCTGCAATACGTCCGCATACATGTTCCAACAGTTTGGAGGGGATTCCCATTTCTTCTTTCAATAGGGTATATACGTCGGCATAACTCACCGTATCCTCTACTGCATCTGTCTCAATGGCGCGTGCGAAACCGACTTTTAATCTCAGGTTGATATAAAACTCATTCCCCACAATCGTTTCTTGTGTAGCTACTCCGTGATGGGCAAAGAAGAGTATATTCTCTAAATGTATATAACTGGCGTTTATATTCATGACTGTATTTTGGCTTGAAAAGATGAATACTTTTACAAAGATACAACAAACCGGATAGAACTCTTACCTGATTCTTATCAAATCTTTCTGCGCCACCACCTGGGGCATTACTTTCAGGAAGAAAGGCGTTACGGCAATGCAGATGCCCAATGTTATGAATAGTAGTGTGAAGGCTAATGCCCATTCGTTATGAATATACCGTGATGCGAGCTGACTGGAAAAATGAAGTATCGGTGCATGAATACCAAGCGTGATTACCGAATAACGTCCTAAGTAAGAGACTACAGGTATGTGTTTTACCCTTTTGCACAGCAACATAATCATAAAGATACCCGCAAAAGCGGCTATATAGAACTGGAAGATATTGCCATGATAACTGTTGGTACGCATCCCCGGGGTGAAAGCAACGAAATACATAATGGCAAGTGCGGCAATGATAAACAGCGGGATCAGCTTGTCGAGCCGATGCGGAAAGAGAAAGAAATTGTAACGGCGTATCCAGAAACCTGCAACGTAGAATGGCAGAGCTGTCATGGCCACATCTACATACAGTGGTAGCTCAAAACGGTATTTCCCCATGAAGAAACCGATTGCTCCGATGAGCAGAGTGAGGGCGAATACAAGTTTCAGATGTCTGTCTCGTAAGAAATGGAGTAAATAGAATAGAATATTACAATTGAACAGTGCAATCAGAAACCAGATAGGAGGATTGAACTTGATTAAATCGTGCCTGTGAAACACAACAAGTAATTCACTCCATTGTACCGGCAGATGAAATACACCGGGGGCTATTTTCCATACGACATACTTTAGCAGAAAAGCTCCGACATAAAAAAAAGTGAATGGGATAAGTAGCTTGTTGATTTTACGAAGGAAGAAACCTGAGAAGCCTTCATAAGATTTAAAGAAGATACCGGATATGAAGAAATAAAGCGGCATGCGGAAACAAGATACCATGGAGTCTTCATCAAACTTGGTAAATGCTCCGCCAATGTGGGCCATAACTACCAGAATGATGCAAACGCCTTTGGTGAGGTCTACAAAGTCAATGCGTTTGCTTTTGTTATCTTCCATTGTTGTGTTTGTCTCATTTTATGGCCGCAAAGATACAGGATATCTTGATAATAACAACGCCTCTCCCGGTTGATTTAATAGGGAGAGGCGCTTTTTATGAAAATCAGGAGATGACAGGAGCTTATTTTTCCGGCTTTCTTCCTGTCTGTTTAATCAACTCTTTTATTTTCTCGTTCAGGCTTTCTGCTTTCATCAGCTGTTCCAGCGTCAGATGCATGCGATAGCGCCAATAGTGCCGTGGGTTGGCAGGTATATTGATACGTTCTTCCTGTACGTTTGGATTACGCCATTTTCCATCTATTGCCAACCAGTCCTGCAAAGAGAGGATACAGAGGATGGAATTACTGTACAGGTGGTTGCGGACTACTTCCTCGCACAATTCCGGAGTAGCTACTGCCGGAGCAGCGCCGTAATGACCAAGCATGGTGTTGTAGTAACGCTGTGTCTGCTGATAATCTTCTTCCCACCAGCCACGTAAAGTAGACATGTCGTGCGTTGAAATGGTACAGACAGAACGGTACGGATACTCATTCAAATGACCGAATTCATAAGTTGGATTCTTTGGCATGCGCTGTATCTCAAGACTGAGAATACGCAGGTCGTTCATTACCCAAGGGACGCAGTCGGGGATCATGCCGAGATCTTCACCGCATACCAACATACGGGTAGATTGTGTCAACTGTGGCAACTTGTTCATTGCTTGCTGCTGCCAGAACTGGTTATGGCGATGATAGTAATACTGATCGTACAAACGGTTGAAGGCAGCTTTTTCCCAGTCGTTCAGTGAACGGTAGATAAAGTCGTGTTGTACGCTGATACGCGGGTGGTATTTATCTGCTTCCTGACGGTCGGGGACAAACAATACATCGCTGATCAGTGCGTACAGTCCGTCACGAATCCATATACTATCCTCGTCTGTTTTTCCGGCAAAGAAGGTTTCTACTTTACGTTGCGTGTCGAACTCATCACGCATACGGTATACCTCCCAGGTATCGGTTGGCTCGATAAATGTTTGTTTCACATAATCGGTGTGTGGTCCGAACACTTGTCCCAGGAAATATTCGTGTATATAAGGTTTCAGGAATTCTTCACGGAAAGGAAGTCCATAACTTTCTATCTCTTCCCGGCTCATTGGCAGGGCGGGTACAAACTGTCCTAACAGTCCGTGAACGGCATGCATCGGTATTTCCCAGATACGGAAGAAACCTAAAATGTGATCGATGCGGTAGGCATCGAAGTATTCCGCCATTTTCCGGAAACGTTTCATCCACCAGCTGTAACCATCTTGTTCCATAACATCCCAGTTATAGGTTGGGAATCCCCAGTTTTGGCCGTTTACAGAGAAGTCATCGGGTGGGGCACCGGCTTGACCGTTGAGGTTGAAATAGTAGGGTTCTGTCCAGGCTTCCACACTGTTGCGACTGATGCCGATAGGAATGTCACCTTTCAGTACTACCCCGTTTTCGCGGGCATATGTAGTCGCTTCAAGCAATTGCAGATGTAGGTTGAATTGGATATAGAAATAGATTGAGATAAAGGGATAATCGACAGATCCCGGTTGGCACATCTTTTCTATCTCCTCTGCGTTGTATACGTTATGGCGGGGCCATTCGCGGAAGTTAGGCGTTTTGAAAGCATCGCGCAGATAACTGAATACAGCGTATGGTTGCAACCACTCTTTGTTGGCTTCAAAGAATTTCTTGAATGCCTTGGAAGCTAACACCTTTTCACCTTCCTGGCAGAAGATAAGACGGAAGTATTCCCACTTTGTCTGATTCACTGCTTCGTAGTCAATTGTAGAAAGTGCATTCAGCTCTTTCTGCTTTTGATTAAAGGCGGCAGCTGCTTCTTTGTCTTTCAGTGTACCCATCTTTTTGAGATCGGCATACATGGGGTGAAAAGCATAGATAGAGATACTGTTGTACGGATAAGAGTCCGTCCAGGTGTGAGTCATCGTCGTATCGTTAATTGGCAGGATCTGTACTATTTTCTGGTTCGTACTTACAGCCCAGTCAACCATGCGTTTCAGGTCTCCGAAGTCTCCTACGCCAAAGCTCTTATCTGATTTTAACGAGAATACGGGCACAGCAACGCCGGCACCTTTCCATGCGGGGATATTAAAATAGACGTACCGGTCGGAGATGACAAGCGTTTCGTTCGCTTTCAATTCCGGGTTAGCCATATAGCGATTTGGATTATTTTCCCATGTTTCGGCACGTTTCTCCTTTTTATTGTAGAGAATGAATTTGTATTCCAGCGGGAATTTAAGTTTGCTTGCATCCATCTCAGCCTGCCATTCTGGGAAATTGATATCACTCATTAACAATGCTTTGTCAGGATTCCAATCGCCCAATACTTTCTGATTGCCGCAGATAGCCACACAATAGTCTTCGTTGATGCGTGGAGCATATGCTTTTATCACTAAGCTTTTTTTGTAACTTTGAGGTACGCCTGCTCTACTGTGATGTGCCAGCAATGATTCGGTAAAAGCTGAACTATAGAAGTACTGCTGTTCCGGAAGATTCTTCCAACAGTCATTGATGCAGTATCTTTTCTTACTGTCATCTGTTAGATATAGGCGGCGGGGAAAACTGTTCCACTCATTGCGGACCACTTTTCCGTCTTGCCAGATGAGATAACTATAGTTCACAAATTTTTCATTAGGGACTTGTATTTCAGTCTCTGCTGTCCAGTGAATTCCATCTACAGTGCGAAGGGGAATGGAGTATTCGGGATTGTCTTCTCCCAATTCGGGGATGGAGCCCGTGACTCTTACTTCTTCTCCCCAGCTGGTACGATATTCAATATTAAATGATACTATCATATATATTAGATTTTGATTATGAACGATTGATTATGCAAGTATAAGACATTCTTTTTATATATTGTGTATCTGAATTCTTAGAAGTAATTTAAAATGTTATGCAAACGTTTGTGTTGGGATGTACTTTTCTTTTGCCTTGATGCAAAAGAAAAGATACCAAAAGAAAAGATCAAGGCTGCATTTTTTCTCCTACTCACTTCCTTCGTTCCGCTAAAGGGGCTCGAACTCGCTTCGCTCAGACAATCGCCCCTTTTTAACGCTTCACTACGGGCGTTCGCTTAACGGAGAAAAAATGAGGCCGCAGCGGTTATGGTAGGGCAGGGGGATTGTTTGATTCTTTTGGTTATGCTTTAAGATTCTATTTGCAGATAGAATCTTAGAACCTATCTATCTTTTATTCTGTAACAGATAGCAAATAAATCGCTCCATGATTTAGTCTCATTCATACCATATCAGCGCGTTCCTGCCGAATGGTTCCCTCGGCCTCATTTACGTAGCGTTAAACAAAACTCCGGCAAAAAGCGTCAAAGGGGCGATTGTCTGAGCGAAGCGAGTTCGAGCCCCTTTAGCTTTTTACCGGAGTTTTGTAGCGAAGTAAATGCAGCCTTGATCTTTTCTTTGGTTCTTTCTTTTGCATCAAGGCAAAAGAAAGAATATCAATTTACCCACACCTTGAAGCCCCACACGTCGTACATATCAGGCATCCTTCCTGATAAACCAGTGTTTCGTTTCCGCAGTTCGGGCACTTCTTGCCTTTGGCTTCCGTACCATCCTGGATATATTTCTTCAATGCACGTTCCACACCGTTTTTCCAGGTATTGATATTTTCACTATCCAGTTGCAGCGAACCTACCAGTTTGATAACCTGTTCAATTGGCATTCTGTAACGAAGCACTCCGGAAATCAGTTTTGCATAGTTCCAGTATTCCTTGTTAAACTTCTCGGACAGACCTTCGATTGTCATCTTATATCCGCGCTTGTTCTCGAACTGGAAATCATAGCGTTTGTTTCCGTTTTCGTCTACATTCTTAATAATACGTCCGCAAACGACACTCTTCGGAATGAAGATACCTTCGTCATCATCCTGCAAACCGGTGAATATTTCATAAGGATGTCCATCGAGCAGACCTACCAATGCTACCCATTTCTCTTTATTATTCTGGAAACGTACTACGTCGGCTTCCAATATAGATGGACGGGTTTCGACTACAGTAGGTGGTTTGCAAGGAGGCAGGTCCTCTTTCTTTTCAGGTTTGGCAGAGATCAATACTCCTGAACGTGATCCGTCACGGTATACTGTACAACCTTTACAGCCCGATTTCCAAGCTTCCACATACAAACGGTTTACGAGATCCTCGTCTACATCGTTCGGCAGATTAATCGTTACACTGATGGAGTGGTCTACCCATTTCTGGATACGTCCTTGCATCTTTACCTTCATTAACCAGTCTACGTCGTTAGAAGTAGCTTTATTATAGGGTGATTTGCTTACCAGTTCGTCGACTTCCTCCTGAGAATAACGTTTAGCTGGGTCGTATCCGTTAGCTTCCATCCAGGTCACAAACTTATGATGGAATACGATATATTCTTCAAAAGCATCTCCTGTTTCGTCTACAAAGTCAACATGGACATTGGTATCGTTCGGATTTACTTTTCTGCGACGTTTGTATACAGGCAAGAACACAGGCTCTATACCCGAAGTTGTTTGCGTCATCAGACTTGTTGTTCCGGTTGGAGCAATAGTGAGGCAAGCTATGTTACGGCGTCCATACTTTTTCATTTCTTCGTACAGTTCCGGATCTGCTTCACGCAAACGGTTGATGAATGGGTTATTCTTTTCGCGTTCTGTATCGTATATTTCAAAAGCACCACGCTCTTTAGCCATTTCTACTGATGAGCGGTAAGCGCAAAGAGCCACAGTCTTGTGAACTTCTTCGGAGAATTCCGTAGCTTCTTCAGTACCGTATCGCAGACCCAATGCGGCAAGCATGTCACCTTCAGCTGTAATACCTACACCGGTACGTCTTCCCTGACCGCTTTTCTTATAGATCTTTTCCCATAGTTCGCGTTCGGTACGTTTTACTTCACCATTTTCAGGATCTTCGTCTATCTTCTTCATGATACGCTCAATCTTTTCAAGTTCAAGATCGATAATATCATCCATGATACGCTGTGCAAGTGCCACATGTTTCTTGAACAGATCGAAATCGAAGTAAGCATCCGGCTTGAACGGATTAACTACATATGAATAAAGGTTGATAGCCAACAAGCGACAAGAATCATAAGGGCATAAGGGGATTTCGCCGCACGGATTGGTCGAAATGGTTTTGTATCCTAAGTCCGCATAACAATCGGGTACAGACTCACGAATAATTGTATCCCAGAACAATACACCCGGCTCTGCAGATTTCCATGCATTGTGCACTATCTTTTTCCATAAGGTAGAAGCGTCAATTTCTTTAGTGGTGGTTGGATTGGCCGAATCAATCGGATACTGCTGTATGTAAGGTTGCTCTTCTACTGCGGCCTGCATGAATGCATCGTCCAGTCTTACGGAAACATTCGCTCCGGTTACTTTTCCTTCCGTCATCTTGGCATCAATGAATGCTTCTGAATCCGGATGTTTGATAGATACGCTCAACATTAATGCGCCCCGACGTCCGTCCTGTGCCACTTCGCGGGTGGAGTTAGAATAACGTTCCATGAAAGGAACCAACCCGGTGGAAGTCAGTGCCGAGTTTTTTACCGGAGAGCCTTTAGGACGGATATGTGAAAGATCATGACCTACACCTCCGCGTCTTTTCATTAATTGTACTTGCTCTTCGTCAATTTTGATGATGGCACCATAAGAGTCGGCTGCACCATCTACTCCAATTACGAAACAGTTGGATAATGAGGCTACTTGATAGTCATTGCCAATACCTGTCATTGGGCTACCCTGGGGAACAATGTATTTAAAGTGGTCGAGCAGATTGAATAACTCTTCTGCACTAAGCCCATTTGCGTACTTGGCTTCAATACGTGCCACTTCATTTGCAATTCTCCAATGCATGTCTTCCGGAGATTTCTCGTAAATATTTCCGAAAGAATCCTTGACTGCGTATTTGTTTACCCAAACTCTAGCAGCAAGTTCGTCTCCTTTGAAATAATGTAAAGATTCTTTAAAGGATTCTTCGTAAGAATAAATTTGTTTTTCCACGTTGGTATGTGTCTTAGATTACTTTAATAAATAAGAAAATGTGTAGAAGCTTACTTATCATTAACAAACGTGCTGCAAAGCTATGAATGTTTTTTGGTATATCAAAATAAAAATGAGATAAATTGCTGACTGGCTGCAAGTTTTCCATTTCTAAATGGTAAGCTATTGATAAACAATAAAATGATTGTTTTGTTCGATGCTTGAAGTTTTCCAAAAAGAAAATTAATCTATTTAGTGTAAATAGCAAAATAAAAATTCTTTTTATATCTTTGCAGGAAAAAAGATATGATTGAGACCGTTAAGAACAGAAGAACAATCAGAAAGTACTTACAAAAAGATATTTCATCTGATTTGTTAAATGATTTGCTTGAAGCTTCTTTTCGCGCTTCTACTATGGGAGGAATGCAGTTATATAGCGTTGTTATCACACGTGACAGCGAAATAAAAGAAAAACTTTCTCCTGCACACTTTAATCAACCAATGGTGAAAGGAGCACCGGTAGTACTTACATTTTGCGCAGATTTTCGCCGTTTTACAAAATGGTGCGAACAGCGTAAAGCAATACCGGGATATAATAACTTGATGTCATTTATGAATGCGGCGATGGATACATTGCTAGTAGCACAAACTTTCTGCACATTGGCAGAAGAAGCAAGATTGGGTATTTGCTATTTGGGTACTACTACCTATAATCCACAAATGATTATTGATACCTTGAAGCTTCCGGAACTTGTTTTCCCGATTACTACAGTGACGGTAGGTTATCCCGATGGTATTCCTGCTCAAGTAGACCGGTTGCCTTTAGAGGCTGCTATTCATGAGGAATATTATCATGATTATACGGAGAAGGATATTGATAAACTGTATGCTTACAAGGAGTCGTTGCCTGAAAGTAAACAATTTGTAGAAGAAAACCGGAAAGAAACGTTGGCTCAGGTGTTTACAGATGTCCGTTATACAAAAAAGGATAATGAGTTTATGTCTGAGAATCTGTTGAAGGTATTGAAACAACAAGGATTTATGTAGGCAATAAAAAAGAGAGACAATACTTATAATTGATACTGTCTCTCTCTTTTTATCTAATTTCCTTTCTTTTTTAGTAATGCTTCTATATTCTCCAGATCAGAACGGAAGCTTTTGTCCACTTCGCACTGTCCTTTTACGGTTTTACAGGCATGGAGTACGGTTGCATGATCTTTATTGCCAATAAACTTGCCAATCTTTGAAGTAGAGAAATCTGTATGTGTTTTGGCTAGATACATTGCTACCTGACGAGCTTGTACCACTTCTCTTTTTCGTGATTTAGTATGGATGGCAGTAGTATCTAATCCAAAATGTTTGCATACCACATTGATGATATCATCAATACCAATGCTTTTAGCCTCATTACGAACAACGCCACGTACAATGTGTTGCGCCAGATCGAGATCTATTTCTTTATTGAAGATAGTAGAACGCGCCATGATAGCAATAACGATACCTTCAAGGTCGCGTACGCTCTCATTAACATTCTCTGCAATATATTCAATAACTTCAGGAGGGAACTGTAAACCATCACGATGAATTTTATTACGCAGAATATTTTTACGTAATTCTACTGTTGGCTTTTCAAGTTCAGCCACCATTCCCCATTTAAAACGGGTAAGAAGGCGTTCTTCCATTCCTTGTAATAATACGGGTGCCCGGTCGGAAGTAAGAATCAATTGCTTGCCGTTTTGGTGCAGGTGATTAAAAATATGAAAGAAAGTATTCTGCGTTTTGGTAACGCCTGCAAATTCTTGAATATCGTCAATAATCAGTACGTCGATTGTCTGGTAGAAGTTGATGAAATCGTTTGTAGTATTATTACGAACAGAGTCGGTATATTGTACCTGAAAAAGATGTGCTGATACATACAATACTCTTTTCCCAGGATACAGTTCTTTTATTCTTGTTCCGATGGCATTGGCTAGGTGAGTTTTTCCTACCCCTGATGCACCATGTAAGAACAAGGGGTTGAAGGCAGTACCAGCTGGATTTTGAGCTACGGCTTCAGCAACACTTCTCGACAGTTTGTTACTGTATCCTTCAATGAAGTTTTCGAAATTATAGTTGGGGTTTAAATGTGGGTCCAGATCTTGTGGTGCCGGAGCATGTAATAGGTTCGGTGCTTTATTGCCACTACCACGAATTACACTTGTTTGTGGCACGGCTATAGAGCGGTTGCTGGCTTCAAGATTTACCGTTTTATTCGGTATTGAAGTCCGGTCTACCATTACATTATACATTAACTTGGTTCCTTCGCCTATGACTTTATATAAAGTCTTTCGTAACAAGTCCACAAATTTATCTTCTAGAAATTCATAGAAGAACTGGCTGGGTACTTGTACGATTAACGTTTTGTCCTCATATTTTAATGGTACGATGGGAACAAACCAAGTTTTATATGTCGATTCGGGAACATTGTCTCTAATTATTTCAAGACAGCGGTTCCACAGCCCGACATGATTGGATTCACTCATAATGGCTATAATACATTTATTAATTAAGCAAAACTTCTACGCTTGCAAAATTGGGAATCTTATTTGAGAAAAACAAATCTATTTTTTCTTGTATTTCTCACTGAAAGAATAATGCCTTTACTTTCAGATACTTATGATCCTTCGATAAAATAGTCCCATTGTTGGTACTATTGCTTTTTTATAATATTCTGTCTGTGAGAGTGTTATAGTATTATCAAAGGAGTAAGATATTTAAATAAGCATTTCTATATTTTATTTCTTTCAGTCTGTCTATGCACTTTTCAAAGCTTTTAAGACTTGTAATTGAATACGACGCTATTTAGATAAAATCTATATAACGCTAATTTCTTACTTATCTTTCTTTCCGAATAAAGAGAAGTGCACATACCGTTTGGGGTGTTCTTTTAAGTCCTCAAGTAGGCTTGCAGCATTAGCAGTTGTTGCATTCAGATTGTTATAAAATTGTGGATCGTTTAGTAACAATCCTACTGTATTGTCTTTGCTGTTTAGCTTTTCTGTAACCATTTTTACGTTGGCCAGTGTTTGTTCAATTTCTTTGAACGTAGCAGCATAATCAATTTCCTTCAGGTTTCCACTAATAGTAATAAAGTTATCTCCGATTGTATTTAGTTTACCTGTTAGCTGTGGAATATCACGTCCCATTAATACCTTTAGTTGTCCACTTGCTACTTCAAGATTAGCAGCAGTCTTTTCTACAGAGTGTAGTGTAGCGGGAATGCTCTGATTATTCAGAATGTTATTTAAAGAGATCATAATGGAATCCAGTTTCGGCAACATTTGTTCTATCTGCGGCATGAGTGCAGCTACGCTTTCCATCATACCGTTGTTCAATTTACCTGGAATAGTGTCTCCTACTGCATATTTTTCCCGGGGATTGTTTGCCAGAAGGATATTCATTCTTACTCCTCCCATCAATTCGGATACCAATTCGGCAGAACTTCCTTTAGGGATGCGGAGCTCTGTATCCAATTCTACTTCTACTATTACATTTTCAGCTTGGTTATAATCATAATAAATGTCACGTACAATACCGACGCGTACTCCATCAGCGAAAACGGGGCTTGATTTAGCCAATCCGTTTACATTCTGAAATTTTACATAGAAATAACTTGAAGGTTTGAACATATTGATTCCCTTCAGATAGTTGATACCGTAAACGAGTATACACAGGGCAATGATTCCCGCTATTCCTATTCTGACTTCTTTTGTAATGTATTTCATTTCTGTTCTCTATTTATTTCGTTTCTTTTTAAACTCTGCAATTGCTGCGTTAATATTCATTTTTTCTCCATCCCGGAAAGCTATAATAAAAGCATCCTTAAACTTATCTGTAATAGCACGTTTATTTCTTAATACTTTATTATAATCGGTTGAGGCTCCATAAGTGTACTTATACAATCCTTTTTCTTTATAATAATCTACGTCTTTCAATCCCTTTAAACGTTTATCGTTTTTGGTCAGCGGACTTGACGAAGTTAGTATCTGTATTTTAAACGTTATTTCTCCACTATTTGTTGCACTTTCTACTGTGATAGGACGTTGCTGTGGTTTGGCTTGTGCTACCAACTCCGTTTGGTCTGGTGCACTGTCTGGTTTTTCTTCTTTAGGCTGTTGGGCTGCCAGTTCGTTCTCAGACATCTCTTCATCATCAGGGATGATGGTACGGCTGACACCTGTCAGACGAATCTCATGTTCTTTTTTATAAGTAAGAAAAGCACGATAGATTCCTTTAGCTAATGTACCGGTTCCTTCTTCGGAGTTGAGATAGCGCTCTTCTTCAGGAGTTGAAATAAAACCCAGTTCTACCAGAATACTTGGCATAGCGCTTGCTTTTAGTACAAGAAATCCGGCTTGGTGTACTCCGCGATCTACACGCTTGCAGGTATGGCGGAATTGTTTTTGTATCAGGGAAGCCAAATGTACACTTTGCTCCATATATTTATCCTGCATAAATTCAAAGATGATATACGACTCAGCCGAGTTGGGGTTAAAGCCGGCATAACGGGTTTTATAATCACTTTCGTAAAGGATTACTGAATTCTCACGTTGTGCAACAGCGAGGTTAGCGTCCGATTTGGCAAGACCGAGCGTCCAGGTTGATGCGCCTTTAGCGGTGCGATTATTGGCTAATGCATTGGTATGTATGGAAATAAACAGGTCGGCTTTGGCATTATTAGCTATTTCTGCACGACGATTCAGTGGGATAAATACATCTTTAGTGCGGGTAAAGATTACTTTCACGTCATCACAGTTCTTTTTGATCATGTTTCCCAGTTTTAATGCAACGTTCAGGTTGATATTCTTTTCTTTAGAAATCTTACCTACGGCTCCAGGATCATGCCCGCCATGCCCGGCGTCAATTACGACAACAAAGTCTTTTGCCCATGAATTACTGATACAAAGCGGGGAGCTAAGTAGCCAAAGGCAAATGAATGTATATAATATGTAGTATCTATGACGTCTCATTTTATTGGAATGACGATGCAAATGTAGCAGAATTTTGCTGAAAACTTACTATTCACTATTAAGTTTTGTATTTTTTTCCATATTTCATGGGTTTATTTCCATGATTCGTTGTTACTTTGTGTTTTGAAATTATAAATGATATAGCGATGCTTAAGTTCCTGAAGAATTGGACGTTGCCCATTGCCATGTTGGTGGGGGCCATTGGTTATCCATTATTTATCACTCTTTCTTTCTTGACTCCGGTACTTATTTTTACCATGTTACTACTCACTTTTTGTAAGGTGTCTCCTCGTGATTTAAAGCCGAAGCCTCTACATTTATGGTTACTTTTGATTCAGATTTTTGGGGCTATTGCTGTTTATTTACTCTTTTTCCGTTTTAATAAAATTGTAGCAGAAGGAGCAATGGTTTGTGTTATTTGCCCTACAGCTACTGCGGCTGCTGTTATTACTTCCAAATTGGGTGGGAGTGCTGCCAGTTTGACTACTTATACATTGATTGGTAATATTGGTACTGCTATTGCTGTTCCGGTTTTGTTTCCATTGATTGAGGCGCATGCTGATATTAGTTTTTTTGATTCGTTTTTGTTGATATTGAGTAAAGTTTTTCCTTTATTGATTTGTCCTTTTTTAGTTGCATGGTTTTTACAACGTTTTGTACCTCGCGTACACCGTACGTTGTTGAATTATCATGAACTGGCATTCTATCTTTGGGCTGTATCTCTTGCTATTGTTACTGCACAGACTCTCTCTTCTTTAATTAATGATCCGGCAGATGGGATAACTGAAATCATGATTGCTCTCGCAGCTTTGGTAGTTTGCTGTCTGCAATTCTTTTTTGGAAAAACACTCGGTAGTTTGTATAATGATCGCATTAGTGGCGGTCAGGCGTTGGGGCAAAAGAATACCATTTTAGCTATTTGGATGGCTCACACATATTTGAACCCTCTTTCTTCCGTTGCTCCGGGAAGTTATGTTTTGTGGCAGAACATTATCAATAGCTATCAGTTGTGGAAAAAGAGAAAGAAAGAGATTGAATAGTAAGTGTAAATTTTTGATAGTTAATTGTTTATAATATGGGAGACAAGATGAATGCAGATTATAAGGTAGGTGATTTGATTTATGACGCAAATATTTATGATGGATTAAACACCTTCCTGTCTGATTTGCAATTTTACAAAAAGTGGTTGCCGGAAAATAAGGATGATAGGAGGATACTTGAACTCTGCTGTGGCACAGGCAGACTTACGCTTCCGATAGCAAAGGATGGATACAATATTTGTGGGGTTGATTACACTTCATCCATGCTTGAACAGGCAAAGGCAAAAGCTTCTGAAGCAGGATTAGAGATTAATTTCATTGAAGCAGATATTAGAACATTAAACTTGCAGGAAAAATTTGATTTTATTTTTATCCCATTCAATTCAATCCATCATTTATATAGAAATGAAGATTTATTTAAGGCGTTAAAGAGGGTTGAGAGTCATCTCAAAGAAGGGGGCTTATTTTTGCTTGATTGCTTTAACCCTAATATTCAATATATTGTTGAAGGCGAAAAAGAACAAAAAGTAGTTGCTGAATATACAACCAGCGATGGAAGAGAAGTATTGATAAAACAAATAATGCATTATGAAAGCGCAACCCAAATAAATCGCATCGAATGGCATTATTTTATAAATGGTGAGTTTCATTCAATCCAAAATATGGATATGAGATTGTTTTTTCCTCAAGAATTAGATTCATATCTGGAATGCGCTGGATTTAATGTTCTTCACAAGTTTGGAAGTTTTGAAGAAGAAGCCTTTAATGATAATTCGGAAAAACAGATATACGTTTTATCATTTAATAAATGACGTTACCAATTTTAGGTGTATCATACGAAATCTACCTGAAAGCATTGCGATATTGTCTACATGGGCAATGGATAGTGATTCTTACAGTAGGTATTTTATGCCTGCTTCTAATTCTAATAATATCTTTTTGGCTGCGAGCCCACCACCATATCCGGTTAATTTGTGATTGCTGCCAATAACACGGTGGCAAGGGACAAATATGGAAATGGGATTTGCACCATTGGCTGCTGCTACTGCACGGATGGCCTTAGGATTGTTTAATCTTTGCGATAGTTTTGCGTAAGATATGGTTGTTCCGTAAGGAATATTAAGTAATTCATTCCATACGGCTTTTTGAAAGTCTGTTCCGATAAAGGCTAATGGAATATCAAATGCAGTTCTTTTTCGAGAGAAATATTCATCTAATTGCGCCATTGCTTCCGTTATTATTTCAGAATTTCCTATTTCATATTTAGCATGTAGTGTGTTCTGTAGTCGTTTGTCAATTACTGCTCTACGTTCCTCATTCATCCAATCGCACATGCAGAGCTTCTCTTCAAAAGATCCAAGTATTAACTTCCCGCATATGGATTGATAGTATTGTATTTGAATTGTTTCCATATTGCTATGTGTCTATAATTGTTGTTTATTAATTGTTTGATGGGAGGGAGTATATGCTGTCCTTTAAGGTTTCGCTTTGTTTCATTAAGTTGAGAATTTTGTTTCAACCTATTGAGAAAGATTTCTCAATACGGTGAGAATTTAGTTTCAATGCGTTGAGAATATTTTCTCAAAGGATTGAAACAAGATGAAACATTCGTGTTCCGAATCAATATAGTAGATACTTTTCCCGCATTTCTTTGTACTTTTGCAGTTCCGTCTTCCATCCTGCCCGTATTTCTGTTTCACTTTTTCCTGCTAAAATCTCTTTACGTACAGTATCTGTACCCATTAGAAGATCGAACCAGCGTGCCCGGTCGAAGAAAGCACTCCCGGCATTCGATTTCCAGTAAAAGCGCAGGAAGTAACGCAGAGTGAATCCATCTATATTGGCAACTCTTCTTAAATCTTCTCCATAACACAGTTGGTCTTTGTGCATGGGATTCTTGTCAAAACCGGATAGCGAATGCGGAGTGAATGTAAAGTCACCATACTTTTTATCCGGTGCACCGAGCACCTGAAATGGGAAGGTTGTACCCCGCCCCACACTGATACGGGTTGCTTCAAACGGACAGAGAGAAGTGTATAACCGTATAGCCTGGTCATTAGGCAGATTAGGCGAGGGCTTAATAGGAAGAGAATAAGGTTGGCCGTGTTCCCAGTCCGTCATGGGAATGACTGTCAACCGGCAGGCATCCGGGGTTTTATTTATCCACCCTTCACCATTTATCATGAGCGCCAGTTCGCCAATGGTGCAACCGTGGAGTATAGGGATAGGCAATATACCTACAAAACTACGGAAAGCAGGACGAAGAATGGGGCCATCAATATAGTCGCAAGGATTGGGCCGATCGAGTACAATCATCTCTTTCCCATTCTCAGCGCAAGCCTCCATTACATAAAACATTGTACTGATATAGGTATAGAATCGTGCTCCCACATCTTGTATATCGAATATAATAATATCTATATCCTGCAATTGTTGCATGGTAGGCTTTTTATTATTCCCATAGAGTGAGATGAGGGGAATTCCCGTCCGACTGTCTTTTCCGTCTTTTATCGTTTCACCTGCGTCTGCATTACCACGAAAGCCGTGTTCTGGGGCGAACACTTTCACTACATTAATGTTTAGTTGTAAAAGGGTATCGAGCAGGCAGGTTTGTTCTTCACCAACAATGGAGGTGTGGTTGACTACCATTCCTACCCGTTTCCCTTTCAGCAGTGGCAGGTATTCTTCGGTACGTTCTGCTCCGGTAGCGAGAGTGCCTTCTGCAAAGAGGGTGCTAATGCCGATAAACAGGCTGGTGAGAATGAAGATTATTTTTCGGTGCATCTCGGTATTTTTTAGTAATATTGCACAAAAATATCCATTTGTATTGATTATTACAAGTTATAATAGGTGAAGTTATGAATCCGATTGATATAATTGATAAATACTATCCACAGGATAATGAATTGAAACATATTTTATTAGTACACAGCCAGTCGGTGGCCGACAAAGCACTGTGGATAGCTGCGCGGCATCCGGAGTTAAATCTTGATGAAACATTTCTTTATGAAGCAGGCATGCTTCATGATCTTGGTATCTTTCTGACGGATGCTGCTCCTATTTATTGTTTTGGTACAGAACCTTACATCTGCCATGGCTATCTGGGAGCGGATTTAATGCGTAAAGAAGGTTTTCCGTTGCATGCTTTGGTATGTGAAAGACATACGGGTGCCGGGCTTTCATTGAAGGAAATACTTCGTCAACAGCTCCCGATTCCTCATCGCGAAATGCTTCCTGTGAGTATGGAAGAACAGGTAATATGTTTTGCGGATAAATTCTACTCAAAGACCCATCTTGACAGAGAAAAAACGGTAGAAGGTGCCCGGAAAAGCATTGCGAAGTATGGAGAGGAGGGACTGAGCCGTTTCAATCGCTGGTGTGAGCTATTCTTGTAGCACTAAAAAATAATTAAAAAGAGAGATTCCGATGTATAATTGATGAAGATTGTGTACTTTTGCCCCTTCAAGCGTAAACTATTAGTTAATGACGCCATTGAAAGCAAATACATTAATATCATTTATACTACTGTTTGTCTTACTGGTGCTTCCTGATGAGGCCATGTCTCAACGTCGCCGAAACAGGGGAGTAGAAGGAGGTGTAGAGACATTTAACCCTCCGGCAGCTCTGAATGCAGATTCTTTGACGACTGACTCGGTCAGAACAGATTCTGTTGTTGCTAAACCCATTAAGAAACAGCCACTGGATGCTCCGGTGATTTATTCTGCAAACGATTCCATTGTTTTTGAAGAAGGAGGATATGCTCATCTTTATGGAGATGGGAAGGTAAACTATCAGAAGGTAGAGTTGGGAGCACAAATTATCACCATGAATATGGACAGTAGTACGGTGTATGCTCGTGGTGTGAAAGATTCACTGGGAGTAGAAACCGGAAAGCCTGTTTTTAAAGACGGTGATACTTCTTATGATACGGAGGCTATCCGTTACAACTTTAAGAGTAAAAAAGGATATATTAATAACGTTGTCAGTCAGCAGGGTGAAGGATATGTAACCGGTAATAATGCAAAGAAAGGCGCTGATGATGAACTGTTTATGCAGAATGGTAGGTATACTACCTGTGATCATCATGATCATCCTCACTTTTATCTTCAACTAACAAAAGCTAAAGTCCGTCCGAAAAAGAATGTGGTAACGGGGCCTGCTTATCTGGTGGTGGAAGATGTACCGTTACCATTGGCTGTACCCTTTTTCTTTTTTCCCTTTTCCAGTAGTTATTCTTCTGGGTTTATTATGCCTACTGTTCTTGATGATTCTGCCCGTGGATTTGGTCTATCGGATGGAGGATATTACTTTGCTATCAGTGATTTGATGGATTTGAAATTAACAGGTGATATCTTTACGAAAGGTTCGTGGAGGTTAGGGTTGGAGACGAATTACAACAAGCGTTATAAGTTTTCCGGTTCTTTGATGGCCGATTATCAAGTGACAAAGACGGGAGATAAGAATATGCCGGACTATTCGGTATCAAAAGACTTTAAGATTGTATGGAGTCACCGACAGGATCCTAAAGCAAACCCTAATGCTACTTTCTCGGCGAGTGTAAATTTTTCAACTAGTAGTTATGAGCGTACCAACATTGGTAACTTATACAATTCTCAGTTGCTGACTCAAAATACTAAGACATCAAGTATCAGTTACTCACGTACATTTCCAGATATTGGTCTGACATTGTCGGGGACTACTAATATCTCGCAGACTATGAGAGATTCTTCTATTGCAGTGACATTGCCTGATCTTAATATTTCATTGACTCGTCGTTTCCCATTCAAGAGAAAAAAAGCAGTAGGTGCAGAGCGTTGGTATGAAAAAATTTCATTCCAATATACCGGTCGTTTGACAAATTCTATCACAACTAAAGATGATCGGTTGTTTAAATCAAATCTGATAAAGGATTGGAAAAATGCTATGCAGCACACCATACCAGTAAGTGCTACATTTACCCTTTTCAAATATTTCAATCTGACCCCGTCATTCAATTATACAGAACGTTGGTATACTCACAAGACTGATAATTATTACGATGAAGAAAAGCGTCAGTGGGTAGCTACCGATACTATTTATGGTTTTAACCGCGTGTCCAATTATAATTTCTCTTTGGGGTTGAGTACCAAACTTTATGGTATGTATAAGCCTATTTTTATGAAGAAGAAAGAGATACAGATTCGTCATGTTGTTACTCCGCAGGTAAGTGTGAGCGGTGCACCGGGGTTTGGGAAGTATTGGCAGGAACATGAAGATGCCAATGGAAATATGTCGTATTTTTCTCCTTATACCAGTCAGCAGTTCGGTACGGCACCACGTGAGAAACAGGGGACAGTGACTTTTGATTTGTCGAACAATATAGAGATGAAGTTTAAAGACCGGAATGACTCTATTAAAAAGATAAGTCTGATCGATGAATTAGGAGGTTATATTTCTTATAATATGGCTGCTGAGAAGAGACCGTGGAGTGATCTTACTTTGCGTCTACGCTTAAAACTGACGAAAAACTATACTTTCAATCTGAATTCTACATTTGCTACATATGCCTATACGTTTGATAAAGATGGTAGGGTTGTGACTGGTGACCGTACAGAATGGTCTTACGGACGTTTCGGACGTTTTTCCGGTTGGGGATCTTCATTTAATTATACCTTCAATAATGAAACCTGGAAGAAGTGGTTTGGTCCTAAAGACGACAAGGATCAGAAGGATAAAGACAAGGATCAGAATGGGGAAGATAGCGAAGATATGGATGCTGGAAATGATACCGGAACCACAAAAAAGGTGGAGAAAGCACAGGCGGACGCTGATGGTTATCAGGTGTTCAAGATGCCATGGTCTTTGAGTGTGAACTATTCATTTAATATTCGTGAAGATCAGAGCAAACCTATTAATGTGCATTCAATGCGCTATCCGTTTTCTTATACGCACAATATTAATGCCTCTGGTAATATCAAGCTTTCAAATAACTGGCAGGTGTCTTTTAGTACCGGTTACGATTTTCAGGCGAAAGAAGTAACTCAGACGTCAATGACTATTTCTCGCGACTTACACTGTTTCAATATGTCAGCAAGTCTCTCTCCTTTCGGACGTTGGAAATACTATAACTTTAAGATTAGTGCTAATGCAAGTATCTTGCAGGATTTAAAGTGGGAGCAAAGAAGTCAGACGCAGAGTAATATACAGTGGTATTAAAAAACTCCCTCTGCTTTTAAGTATATATTCCATAGAACTTTAAAGAAATAAAAAAGCCAACTAGTTCGATGACTAGTTGGCTTTGATCTTTTTATTTATAGAATATTTCTATTTTACAATCAGTTTTACTGTTTCTGTTTTTGCATCGGTAGCAATTACAACCAGATAAGTTCCTGAACTAAGTGTACTGATATTCATACTCTGTTCAGATGTTTCATTACCTGTAGCAGTAAGTACAGTTTGTCCGAGTAGATTATGGATCGTAATATTTTTAATCTGGTTTCCATTGGTCTTGATGTTGACCAGCTCGCTTGCAGGGTTTGGATAAAGTGATAATTCTGCTTTCACAGTAGTATCATTTTTAATACCAGTAGGAGCATTCTTGCCAAAGTTTGGACGGATATAAGGAGCACCATAACCAGGTAGTTCACTCATGAATCCATTTTTGGATGCTGCAATTAATCCATCTTTTGATTGGTCACATACTAATCCCATGTTCACTGCACTTTCTTGTTTTACCTCAAACATATATTTACCGGGAGCAAGATTTGTTTCAGGGAGTTTGTAAACGATTTCTTCTCCACCTTTACCTCTGAGTACAGATTTAGTAACCATCGTTGCTCCTATCTCTGAGTTATTATTAGTGTTTATTTTATATACGTTCAGGGTGATTTTATCGTTGGCTTGTTCTTCTTTAAGCATGAAACCAAGGCTGAGTGAGGTCAATACGTCCTCTTTCAGTATAGTGAATGCTGCACCAAATGCAACGGGACCACTACCACTACCTACACCAAATTTGAAATCGGCTGGGTTATCCCAGGCATAAATAGAATCGGTTACAATCGTTGTAAGCTGAGCAGTATTGTTTACAAGGTCATCATCCTGAGCAATGCTAGCTTCGACAGAGAAAGCAGGTACTTGCTCTTTACTGCTTACTATATTATCCAGATTGAAATTGAAGGTTTCCTTCTTCGTTTCTCCTACAGCTAGGGTCGGGATGGTGGTAGTTGCTAAAACATCATCATAAGCTTTCACGTTCAGTTTGATGTTGTTTTCAACTTGTTGTCCATAGTTTGCAACAGTTACTTCAAACTTCTGTGCCGTGTTTTTGATGTGGAATTGAGGAATCATTCTTGGATATTTCTCTTCGCTGGTGATTGATTCTACCTTAATATCATGTTCCAAAATCTTACTTACGCTGATACTGAATATTTCAAGATAAGACAGTTCGGTTGCGTTGAAGCTGATACCATAGTTACCTTCTTCGGTTACAGTAAATGTTATCTCTTTCTTAACTGTAGTATAATTAGTAAATTCTTTGAATTTCCCTAATTCGTTCCAGTTAGTTATATCACTTCCACTTTTTCCAAATGTAATGTTAAACAGGTCATATTTTATACCTCCGATAAGCAGTTCACTTCCTGCACTGTAATTGAAGCTGAGGCGATAGTTACCCGGTTCCATATGAATACATCTGGATAATAAAGAAGAAGGTACTTCTGCTTTATAAGCTCCGGACTTATAAATCCAACCGTTAGGGGTTATAGGATTCCAGTTTAGAAGATCAATGGCTTTCTCGAAGTTGGATTCAAACGGTAATAGGGCAGGTGATAGATTAATAACACGACCCGCTACCGTATCATTGGCAAAATTCGTTTGACCTGTGCACTGAGCTACTACTTTTATATTGTATCCTTGATCTACAGATGAAAAATCAACAGGTGTGGCAAAAGTAACATCCAATGAAGCATCTGGAGCTATTACCTCTGTGAAATCTTGTGTCACTTTGATATCTTCATCTTCCAATTCATAATATAGGCTGAAACCGTTGATCGGTCCTGTTCCTAAGTTTTTGACAGTTACTTTGATAGGGCTACTTCCCAATGTACAATCGGAAGGAGGAAGTATCAGATTTTCCAAAGCAATATCCGGCACTCCATTAAAGCTGCCTTCATCAATAGCTATATTATCTATGTAGATACTTCCTTTATTTTTTTCTGATATAGCATGAAAAGAGAAGTAATAATCTCCGGCTTCTGCTACTTCAAAGTCGTTGATACTGGCAACCCATTCCTTGGTTTTTTTGTCTATCAAAGACGCTATGACTGTCATTGTGGTAACGTCGCTTGATTTTCCATAGAGTACTTCAAACCTTTCAGGATAATTAGTTGACGATGATGTGCGATAGTAAAAAGAAATACAATTAGCTCCGGCCTTCAGGGTAACAGGATTTTTTGTAGTAAGATAATCATCTGCTGCATTTTTGCTGTTATACTGATACCTTGCTATTCCTTTTCCGCCATCTGCGTCGGGTTCACTATCTCTGTCATTCAGCCAGGTTGATTTATCATTATTATTATCAAGTACCACCCAATTATTGGTGAAATTCTCTTCAGCTGCAAAGTCTTCATAGAAGAGGTGCTTTGCCGGCTCCTCGGCCATTGCCACCAGTGCTGTTGATTGCAATGCCAACAAAAGTAATAATCTTTTCATAAGCGCATGTTTTTTTAATTGTGAGTAATCTATTTATTGTTTAATGAACTTTAATGGAACCGATTTTCCATTGTCATCAGTGTAACTGCCTACAAGACCTAACCAACTGTTTAAAGCCGGAATTTCTAAACCGAGAGCATGACCAACTTCAAAGCTGATTACCTTGTCTTTGTAAATACCTGTTATAGGGTCGGATGTTTTAACCCACATACCACCTGATATCTGTTTGTGAGTGAGTTCGACTCTGTTATTACTATACATTCCTACCGGTTGGCTGGCGGTTATAGTCAATTTATACTCTCCTTCACTTCCTGTTTCTTCTACATCTGCAATAGCAGCTCCACCGTGTCCAAAGTCTAAATATATCTGTTGGAAAGTGTTGTCTACAGAAGTAAGAGTACATGCATACCCTGTCACTCCGGTTGGAGTCGGAAGCTGGCTTTTTCCTTCCATCGAGTATTTTCCTTCTATAGGACTGTTTTCTACTATATTAATTTTGCACGTATTTATTGAACCGGCAGTTGCCCCTTCTACATCTGCAATCGCTATTGAAAAAGAGCGATTCTGCACTATTTGCTCGTTGGCTATTGAAAGAAGGGTTTCCACATTTACTGATTCTGTCCGCATCGGAATGGATAGGTGGTCTTCCGTTATGAGAATTGCTTTTTCACTTTCAAAGCCGCTATTGTTTTCTTTCAGGATAACGTGTACTTTTATGAGTCCGTTACGTTCTCCTTTTACTACGATGGGTAGATTAAGGATAGAGGTAAGCTCTTTTACCTCAATTTCAGCCGATTGAAATTCAACGGTAGCCTCTTGGGTATTAAAGTTTTCATCATTACTACAAGCAATCATAGTAAATGATAAAAGGAATATGGTTAGTAATTTGAAATAATTCATAACAGTTTCATTTTATGTATTGAGATTAGTAACCTGGGTTTTGTTGGTTCTTAATTTGAGGATTAGCATCTATCTCCGCTTTAGGGATAGGCCATACCCAACGTATGTTATCCGTTTTTATATTCAGATCTAGAGCCAGTTCATAGGATAGCTGTACTGACTGAGGTGTTTGACGTCTGAATTCTTCATCGTATCGTTTTAAATCAACAAGACGGAATCCTTCACCGAATAACTCGCGTTCTCGTTCGGCACGGATTAGATTTTTGAGGGTCAATCCTGTCACCGGTGCATATTGGATGGAGGCGTCACGAGCTGACATTAACTCAAATAATATATCATAGGCCATTGATTCGTCACCCGCTTCTCCTCTTAGGTAATAGGCCTCGGCTGTAATAAGATATTGTTCTGCAATACGGAAAATCTTGGGCTTATTCACATAGTTGTTAGTCCCTTCATACATTTCCGGATTTCCGGGATATTTAGTGAATACTATTAATCTCTGCTTTTGATTTGTTGAGAAAGCTATCTCTTTGAAAGCAAAATAACAGTTGATGCGTATATCTTTCTCTCTGAACGAGTTGATGATATCTTTAGAGGGTAGGAAAACCGGTTTATCGTTGATGTCGTCCAAGAAGTAGTTTCCAATGGTAGGAGCCAATTCTTGTTTAGAACAGGATAGTTGGCAGATTACTTCCGTAGTAATATCATTTTTCCACATCTCTTTAAGTTTCGCTTCATTATTAATGAGTGGATATCGTGCACTTTTAAGTAAGCTTTCGGAGCTTTCAATAGCGGTATCATAGTCTTTGGTTAGTAAGGCTATTCGTGCTTCGAATGCGCTTAGGGCATCTACTGTCAGGTATTCTGATGATTGTGCTCCTTTAGCACTTAGGTTTTCTTTAGCCAATCTGATATCTTCTTTGATAAAGTCATAGGTTGCAGCTAAAGTAGCACGTGAAGGATATTTGGTGTTATCGGATGTTGGAGCATATTCGTCTACCAAGGGGATACCATATTGGTTTCCTGCAGTAGCCGGGTCATAAGCTGCACAGAATTTTTCAGCTAATTGAGAGTAAGCAATAGCACGGATCAGATATGCTTCTCCGAGGTAGTTTTTTATTATTGGTTGCTCACTTACTTCAAATATATCTTCCTCCTGAAGTTTTTCTATACTTTTAATGAGTAAATTACATTGGGCAATAGTGACGTAGCAATTACTCCATACAGTAGAAAAAGTACTTTCTGAGGCGTTTGCTTCCCAACGATAAATGGCTCCGAGTTGATTGCCAAAGTAAGAGAGCGGAATAAAACCATCCGCTTGTATTTCAGATGCCAGTGCATTGACTGAAACTCCGATGATCCGTAAGTCGCGGTACATCCCTGTGCGCAATTTCTGGCAATCAGCAAATGACTTGGCGGCACTATCTAAGGGAATCTTGTCATAAGGATACTTGTCCATATCACAGGATACCAGTGTTAGTGTTAAGATAGAGGTTAATATAATTGACTTTAATGTTTTCATATATTTGTAGTTCTTTAAAATTTAACTTCCAGTCCTATTGTGTATTGCCTTGAGTTGGGATAGTCTCCTAATGCCAGATTCGAATCAATTTCCGGATCTATACCAGAGAATTGAGTGAATGTGAGTAGATTACGTCCGGTAGCAAATACTCTGATTCCCTCTATGATTTTGGTTTTCTTCAATATGTTTTTAGGTAATTCATAAGCTATAGTCAGGTTCTTTAAACGGACAAACGCTGCATTCTCTAAAAAGTAATTGGTACGAAGTAAGTTTTCGCTTGCAGTGCCATAGCGCGGTACATCAGTGATGTCACCAGGTTTTTGCCACATGCTAAGCATGCGTCTATTCATGTTAACCATATTTGAATTGGTTGGATTTTCTGTAAAGAACCGATCGTTGTTAATGAGGTATCTTTCACCTATCCATGAAAAATCTATCATCATGGTTATTCCTTTCCAGCCCAAAGATGTTCCGAAACCACCACTGCAAGGAGCAAACATTTTCTTTCCGGTAAATTGCATGTTATCCATGGTGAATGTCTTGGTTTTATTACCATTTAAGTCGTAGTACATGAGCGAACCGTCTCTGGGATCTACTCCGGCACATAACACCGAGTAATACTCATTGGGATCATGCCCTACCTGATATTTCAAACCATATTGTGGAAATGCCAGTTCGTCCAGCCCATTGAACAGAGATTCTATTTTGGTTTTATTATAGTTGAAATTGGCATATACGCTCCATCTGAAGTTGTTGGTGTTCAAAAGGTCAAGATTCATATTCAGGTCAACTCCGGTATTCAAAAGAGTACCTACATTTCCCATACCGGTGGAATGTCCGGTAGTGAGTGAGAAGGGTACGTCCATTAGCATATCAACCGTTTTCTTTCGATAGTATTCAATGCTGAAATCCAAACGATCGAACACCCGGGTAGATATACCGGTTGAAAAGTTTTTCAAAGTTTCCCATGTTAAATCGGAGTTACCAACTGTGCCAATGACCCAGCCACTTTGATTATTATAGTTATATTTGCCGCTACCAGCTACCATACCTAAAGAAGCATAGTTCCCTATTTCTGAATTACCTGTGGTTCCATAACTGACTTTTAGCCGTAAATCATTCAACCATTTTGTGTCCTTAAGGAAAGCTTCGTTTTTAATATTATACATGGCTCCAACAGAGAAGAAAGAAGCCCAACGATGGTCTTTACTGAAACGTGAAGAGCCATCTCTACGGAATGAAGCGTCCAGATAGTATCTTTCGTCATAGTTATATTCTCCACGGAAAAAGTAGGAATTGAATACATACTCGGAACGTGCACCGTCAACTTTTGCCGATGAAGCTGAAATGGCGGATAATTGGGTTAACCGTTTATCTTCAATACCTTTACCAGAAGCAGAGAAGCCATCTGCATTGTGTATGATTGATTCTTGTCCGGCTAAAAGTGTCATGAAATGTTTCTTTGCAAATGTATGTTTGTATTCAACTGTGTTGGTGAAAGTCCAGTTGCTTGCTCTTTGAAACTGCTCAGAGACATTTCCGTTGAATTCATTATCTTCCCAGGGGTAGTTTACTCCTCTGTATTTATATATATATCCTTCAAAAGCTTGTGCTCCTTTTATGGTCAGTCCTTTTAGCGGAGTTAATTCAATGAATGTGTTTAGGTTGCCTAAAATTCGTTCATTCTTGATAGATGAATTCCGGAAAATCATCATTGGGTTAGTATATCCTGTTCCTGGTAAGTATAGTAAATCTTCTCCGCGTGACCATGTTCCATTTTCGTTCTCTATGATTTCATAAGGAAAATCGATAGGGCGGCCTGTGCGTGCTAATATAAGAGGTGAATTAACCCAGGCGCCTTCATTATTGTCCCTGATACCCAGAGTGGTTACATAATCCTGATAGGAAATGGCGGAGTTTACTCCAAACTTTAACCAGTCTTTCAATTTAGTGTTGAGATTAACCCTGAAGTTCTCGCGAGTCATGCCCGATTGGAATGAGGTTCCTTCCTGATCAAAATGACCTGCGCTTACATAATAATTTGTAGAACCTGAGGCACCGCTTATGTTCGCATCTATAGAATAAGTAGGAGTGTTATCTCTCAATACATAGTCGGCCCAATCCATACTTAAACCATATTTTTCTATCTTGGCTTTATCGGCCTGAAACTGTGCATTATTAGCTAAAGAAGGGTCACACATTAATTTAAACTGAATAAATTCCTGTGCATTCATCATGTCCTTTTTGAAATCTGGTAATTGGGAGATTCCGTATTGTCCGCGAATCGTAATATTTGCCTTTTCACTCATTTTCCCTTTCTTGGTTGTAATATAAACAACCCCATTGGCAGCACGTGCACCGTAGATAGAGGTTGAAGAGGCGTCTTTCAATACCGTCACATTTTCTATATCATTTGGATTGAGAGAAGTGAAAACGTCATTTGAAACCGGTGCGCCGTCTAATATATATAAAGGTGAGGTTCCTGCATTGAGGGAGGTGTATCCACGCACTCGCATCGAAGAAGTGGCTGTAGGTTCTCCCGAAGAAGTGAATACCTGCATACCGGCAACTTGTCCCTGGAGTGCATCTGCAAAATTCATAGTTGGTTTTGCTTCTAATACTTTGTTATTGACCGTAGAAACTGAACCTACTACCGAACCTAATTTTTTGCCCGTACCGTATCCGATAACTACAACTTCATCAACCAATTGTGAATCCGATTTTAGGATAACCTTCATGTTGGGTTTGATTTCGCCTTCGTATGTTGCCAAACCGATGAATGATATTCGTATTTTATGTGCAGAACTTGGAATGTTTGATAAAGTGAAGTTGCCGTCTGTATCAGTAATGGTCCCCATATCAGTACCAATAATTGAAACGGAGGCACCAACGACCGGTAAATTATCCTCTTCAGAGATTACTACGCCCGTTACTTTGGAGGTTTGCGCTATTATTATGTTTGTGCCAACCAGCAAACATGTTAATAATAACATTAATTTTTTAATCATAAGTTTCTTGAGGTTTAATTTTGTATATTATGCCATTTCTGAATGCAAATATATTAATAAATATGAAACTAACAATTTTGTTTATGAAGAAACATTGTAATAATAACAAATGGTTACTAAAACATCTTTATAATATGTTCTAAAGCATCGGTAAAGCTATCTTTTGTGTGATAGTGTAGTGTTAAATAGTCTAAAACGATAGTGTTTGGGTGCATATTTATGCATTATTGCTCGTTCTGTGTGGTCTGATTGGAGAAAAGAGGTGGAAAAAGAGAGGGTATATCAGTTGACGGATTGATAACTGAAGTTATGGTTCTTAGGAAAGTAAAAATTGAGAGTTGAAGATTGCTGTACTATTATGCAGTATGGCAATTTTCAACTCTCAACTTATAATTTTGGACTAAGTCGTCACCAAACGATTTCTGTTTCTCCGTATGTCTTTAAGTATTCATTAGCTCTACTGAAATGCTTGTTTCCGAAGAAACCATTGTAGGCAGATAGGGGGGAGGGATGTGCTGAGCTGAGCACAAGGTGTTTATTACGGTCAATGAACGCCCCTTTGCGTTGTGCATAGCCTCCCCAAAGAATAAAAACGAGATGTTCCCGCTCTTCGGCTAATACACGAATAGCGGCATCTGTAAATTCTTCCCAGCCACGACGTTGATGTGAACCGGCTTGGTGGGCACGTACGGTCAGGGTGGCATTGAGTAGCAGAACTCCTTGTTCGGCCCATCGTGTTAGATTGCCGGTAGTTGGAGCATCGGTACCGATATCTGCTTTTATCTCTTTAAATATATTGATCAATGATGGCGGGAAGGGTGCTCCGTCGTTCACAGAGAAACAAAGGCCATGTGCCTGTCCGGGACCGTGATAAGGATCTTGTCCGATAATGACTACTTTTACTTTGTCGAACGGACAGAGATTAAAAGCATTAAAAATCAACTTTCCCGGAGGATAGATGGCGTATTGACTGTATTCACTTTTCACGAATTCTGTCAGTGTACGGAAATAGTCTTTTTCAAATTCGGGTTGGAGGTGAACTTTCCAGCTTTCTTCTATTTGTACATTCATAGTATGAGATACTTTTATATAAGGTGTATGTCAAATGCTTCACATTCTTTTCTCATGTCTTCGGGCCAGATACTTGCTTGGATTTCTCCGATATGAGCTTTGCGGAGGTAGAACATGCACAGGCGTGATTGGCCGATACCACCACCGATAGACAGAGGCAAAGTGTCGTCCAACAGACGTTTATGGAAATAGAGTTCGAGGCGTTGCTCTTGTTTTTCTTCTTTTACCTGGCGTAACAAAGCCTCTTTGTCAACGCGGATACCCATGGAGGACAATTCTATAGAACGCTGTAAAACATCATCCCATAACATAAGATCCCCATTTAATCCCGGTAAGTCATTGAGCCCTTTTGTGGTATAATCGTCATAGTCGGGTGCACGTCCGTCATGCTTTTTTCCGTCACCAAGTTTGCAACCGATACCTATGATAAATACAGCACCATACTTCTGGCAGATAGCATGCTCACGGCATTTAGGTTCCAGAGTGGGATATAGCTGGCGGAGTTCTTCTGCATGAATGAAGTGTAACTTTTGCGGTAGGCAAGGTTTTATTTGCGGATACATTTCGTATACCATATATTCGGTGCGAATCATTGCGGCGTATATGCGATTTACGATTTCCTTGAGAAATTCTACGTTACGTTCTTCTGCTGTCATGACGCGTTCCCAGTCCCATTGATCTACATATAATGAGTGCAGGTTGCCTAATTCTTCATCTGAACGTATGGCGTTCATATCTGTATAGATACCATATCCGGGTTCAATATGATAGTCGGCAAGTGTTAACCTTTTCCATTTGGCAAGTGAGTGTACAACTTCGGCCTGTGCGTCTTCCAGATCCTTGATAGGGAAGGATACAGGGCGTTCTACCCCGTTCAGGTCATCGTTGATTCCCATCCCTTTGAGTACGAAGAGGGGAGCGGTGACACGACGCAAGCGCAGTTCTGACGATAGATTCATCTGAAAGAACTCTTTTATCTGTTTGATACCAAGTTCCGTCTGCTTCAGGTCAAGAAGAGGTTTGTAATTTTGAGGTTTTATAAGATAACTCATAGGTTTATTATATGTTAATTGTCGACAAAGATAGGAATAATATCTATAATATGTATTGCTTTTCGTCTAAAAGAATGTCAATATGATAAAGATTTCCTTGATGTCGGTTTCAAAATAACACATTTTCGGAGGCGGGAATAGAAAGAAGAATGAAAAAATGTCTGAAAGATTAGGAAGATAAGAAGTTTTTATCTATTTTTGTCGTCGCAAATGTAACCCGGCTCTGTAGTTCAACGAATAGAATGTAGGTTTCCGGTACCTAAGATAAGGGTTTGATTCCCTTCGGAGCTACTTTGAGGCTGTGCTTTTTAATGAGCACAGCCTTTTATTTTTATCTATAAAGCAAATGTTCTACTATTGTTCTACAGTTCATTTGCGCTTTTTATCTGCTTCTTTATTTCCTTGTAAGCTGTTGGTAAAGGTGGTCCATCCATCACAAAGAGCTTGCATGGAAGGATACAGAGCATTTGCGCCGGCATCCAGTAATACTTTGTTATCCAGCGGGCCTGTATTGACTGCTATTGTGAAGATACCGGCTGCTATCCCTGCCTGTACGCCGAGTGGGGCATTTTCTATGACTACTGCTTCATTGGCATTGAAACCACCCTTTTCGAGAGCCATCAGATAGGGCTCGGGGTGTGGTTTACCGTGTTTTACGTCGAAAGCTGTCACCATCAATTCCGGGTGAAATGTGTTGGGGAAATTGTGCTCGAGACGGTCCAGTAGTGATCGCTGGCCAGAACCGGTAACTACCATAGGAACTAATCCGGCTTCTTTTATTTTTTGCAATAACTCCCAGGCTCCCGGCATTGGTTCGGGTTCGGGGAATTTGTTGAACTCTTCACTTTTTTCGTGATAAATGTTTTCTATTTCGTCCGGAGTGGCTTCCCGGCCCAATTGACGCTGGCTGACAATGTTGATTGTTCCGGCTCCGGTACGACCTTCATGCAGATAGGCTTCTTCGCGACTGAGATTGAGTCCGTGGGCCTGCATTACTTTATGCCAAGCTTCTGCATGATAGGGCATGGAATTAAACAGAACGCCGTCCATATCGAATAGTACGGCTTTCAAGTGTATTTCTTTCTGAGACATATCTTTGATACCTATTGATTTTTGTGCTACAAAGTTACGCTTTTTTTGCATATTCGGATATATTATGTATTTTTGTGGCATAATCAAGAGAACTACATAACATGAAAAAGCTACTTCTTGTATCATTATTACTACCGCTGTTAGTTTCGTGTTCTGGCTCGGCAGAGAGTCCTGTTATTGAAATAACGGGGTTTTTCATTGGAGATGATACTAAAGATTATAGTAAAGATATGGCTTCCATGCCTTCTTTGAAAGTCGGCGATGAAATGACTGTTTCATTGAGACTGGATGGAAACGGAGAGGATCTGAATACGTTTATAGTGAAGGAAGCAGCAGAACAGCTTGGTATAAAAGGGTTTGATTTACCGGGTGGAGTTTCTTCCGAATCGGATTTGTCGAAGCCGGAGAATGGTGTTATTACGTTTAAAGATGGGATACAGTATACCGAACTGAAGGTAGAGGTATGTGTAAAGACAGTGGCCGATGCGGATGCCATATTGGCTTTCTACCTGTCTTCGAAAGCTGAATGTGAAAGTGCTCAGGAAAAGATAGAATTGAAAACGGAAACGAAAAAGTAATCTTTGAACTGTATATAAATAGAAAGGGCGGAACTTTTAAAGTTCCGCCTTTCTGATTTATAGCCTTTTATTTATAGCTTTGCTCGTATCGCTTTTGATTCTTCTTCGTATCCGGGTTTATTCAACAACGCAAACATGTTCTTTTTGTATGCTTCTACGCCCGGTTGATTGAATGGGTTCACACCCAGCAGATAACCGCTGATGCCACAAGCTTTTTCAAAGAAGTAGAACAGTCCGCCGATGTTATATTCACTCAATTCGGGAAGAACAATGCGCATATTGGGTACACCACCGTCTACGTGAGCCAATTGAGTACCAAGTTCGGCCATTTTGTTCACTTCGTCTACGCGTTTGCCTGCCAGGAAGTTCAATCCATCCAGGTTAGCTTCGTCCGAAGGTACTTCCAGTTTGTGGTTTACTTTATCTACAGAGATAACGGTTTCAAAGATGGTACGTTCGCCTTCTTGGATCCATTGTCCCATCGAGTGAAGGTCGGTAGAAAAATCTACGGCAGCCGGGAAGATACCTTTGTTTTCTTTTCCTTCTGATTCTCCGTAAAGCTGTTTCCACCATTCGCCAATGTAATGCAATTTGGGGTTGAAGTTTACGAGTATTTCGATCTTTTTACCGTTCTTATACAGTTCGTTGCGGGTGGCAGCGTAGAGAGCAGCAGGATTCTCTGCAAAGGGTACGTTCAGCGCGCAAGCCTTTTCCATATCGGCAGCACCGGCTACCAGTTTTTCAATGTCAAATCCGGCCACTGCGATAGGTAGCAACCCTACTGGAGTCAGTACGGAGAAACGTCCGCCTACATTGTCGGGGATGATAAATGATTTGTATCCTTCTTTGTCGGCAGTGATGCGTGCTGCACCTTTCTGAGCATCTGTAACGGCTACAATCACTTTCTTTGCCATCTCTTTGCCACGCTGGTCTTCGCACTGTTTTTTCAAAAGGCGGAAGGCAAGGGCGGTTTCAGTAGTGGTACCTGATTTGGAGATATTGATAACACCGAATTTTTTGTCTTTCAAGAATTCGGTAAGTTCATACAGATAGTCTTCGCCGATATTGTGTCCGGCGTAGATGATAACCGGTGCGGTTTTCTTGTCCTGTAACCATGCGAAGCTGTTTGACAATGCCTCGATAACTGCGCGGGCTCCGAGATAGCTGCCACCGATACCGGCTACGATCACTACTTCGCAATTGTCACGCAATACCTGTGCGGTAGCTTTCAGGTCGGCCAGATGTTCCGGGCTGATAGAAGAAGGCAAGTGCAGCCATCCCAGAAAATCATTTCCTTTACCGGTACCGTTTTCCAGTGTTTCTTGTGCGGCTTTTACCTGAGCTTCGTAGGCAGAAACCTTTTCTTTAGAGATAAATCCCAAAGTCTTTTCAATGTTCAAACTAATCATAATGTATATGTTTTAAATATTCTTTTAGTAGTGATTTAGTAGTAAGTAGTCAAGTAGGTAAGTAGTAAGTAGGAGATGGTTTTACTTGCCAACAAGTAGCAAGTACTATCTTCTACTTACTACTTACCTACTTGACTACTTACTACTAAGCTACTTCTTTTCACCTAAATGAATCTGTCAGCAACTTGATCTCGATCATTGGCGATATACGTTCGTACAGGATGTTGTAGACTGCATCGAGTATCGGCATATTCACATGGTGGTGTTTATTGATCTCTTTGATACACTTCGTACCGTAATATCCTTCTGCTATCATCTCCATCTCTATCTGTGCGCTCTTCACCGAATATCCTTTGCCGATCATGGTACCAAACGTACGATTACGGCTAAAATTAGAGTATCCCGTTACCAACAAATCCCCTAAATAAACAGATTCGTCTACGTTTCTGTTCAATGGGTGTACGGTGTCGAGAAAACGTCTCATTTCCTGTATGGCATTGGAGATAAGCACAGCCTGGAAGTTATCGCCGTATTTTAATCCGCTGCAAATGCCGGCGGCAATGGCATATACGTTCTTTAGTACAGAGCTGTATTCGATACCTGATACATCGTCGCTAATGGAAGTCTTTATAAAATTACTTCCCAATCTGCGGGCGAAGATCCGGGCTTTATCCGTGTCCGGACAGGCAATGGTCAGATAGGAAAGGCGTTCCAAAGCTACTTCTTCGGCGTGGCAGGGACCTGCCAACACTGCTATGTTCTCGGGAGGAACGCCGTATTCTTTCGTGAAGTATTCCGATACGATGAGATTGTCGTCGGGTACAATTCCTTTGATAGCGGTAATAATGAACTTGTCTCTTATGCGTGTTTTCAGCTTTTTGAGATGAGTCTTCAAATAAGGGGAGGGGGTGACGAAGACGAGTGTGTCCGATTCCTTCACGATGTCATTGATGTTTGAACTGAAATTAATACGTTTCATGTCAAACTTCACACCAGTGAGGTAAGCCGGATTGTGTCCAAGTCGTTTAAAGTCGGCTATACGATCGTCACGGCGCATATACCAATTGATAGAGTCCTCTTGTGCAAGGAACATCTTGGCTATGGCTGTGGCCCAGCTTCCGCCTCCCATTATCGCTATCTTACCGGGTAGTTTCATATTGTAGAAATTAAAGATTGAAGATTAAAAATTAAAGGGAGGAGGCGAGAGATGCCCCTCCCTGTTTAATTTCTAATTTCTCATTTTTAATTAAGTTTCTGTATCCATTCGGTGACATCGTTCACGGAAGGATTGGTCAATTCCAATTTATATTTCTTATTGATGCCGCAAATATCTTGATGTAACTTCTGCGGATTCACTTCTTTCATCTCTTCTACCAGGTTGTATCCGGCTTTTTGGATAACTGCTACCCAGTCTTGAGGGATGCCTAATTCGGTATATTTGGAATCCGGGTCTTTTTTGATGACCTTTTCCGGGCGCATCTGCGGGAAGAACAGCACTTCCTGAATGAAAGGCTTTCCGGTCATCAGCATAGTCAGGCGGTCGATACCGATACCGATACCTGATGTCGGAGGCATGCCATATTGCAGAGCTTTGAGGAAGTCCTGATCGATGAACATAGCCTCGTCGTCGCCTTTTTCGCTTAGTTGTAGTTGGTCTTTGAAGCGTTCTTCCTGATCAATCGGGTCATTCAGCTCGCTGTATGCATTGGCCAGTTCCTTGCCGTTTACCATAAGTTCGAAGCGTTCGGTCAGTCCTGGTTTGCTGCGGTGCATTTTGGTCAACGGGCTCATTTCTACCGGATAGTCGGTGATGAAAGTGGGCTGGATAAACGTTCCTTCGCAGAATTCGCCGAAGATTTCGTCTATCAGCTTGCCTTTACCCATTGTATCGTCAATTTCCATGTTCAGCTCCTTGCATATCTGGCGGATTTCGTCTTCGCTCTTTTCGTTGAGGTCGTATCCGGTTTTTTCTTTGATAGCATCGAGAATGGGCAGACGGCGATATGGAGCTTTGAAACTGATTGTTTTGCCGTCAATGGTAGTTTCCGGGCTTCCGTTTACTGCAATACAAATGCGTTCCAGTAATTTTTCGGTGAAACTCATCATCCAGTTGTAGTCTTTGTATTGTACGTACAACTCTATGCAGGTAAACTCAGGATTATGGTTTTTGTCCATACCTTCGTTACGGAAGTTTTTCCCGATTTCATACACACCTTCAAATCCGCCTACAATCAGTCGCTTCAGATAAAGTTCGGTAGCGATGCGCAGGTAGAGGTCCATGTCTAAGGAGTTGTGGTGAGTGATGAAGGGACGGGCACTTGCTCCACCGGGGATGGATTGTAGAGTCGGAGTTTCTACTTCGGTATATCCGGCTTCATCCAGTATGGCACGCATGGTTCTGATGATGGTGGCACGTTTCAGGAATGTTTCTTTTACACCCTCGTTCACAATCAAGTCTACATAGCGTTGGCGATAGCGCAGTTCGGGATCTTCAAAAGAGTCGTACGCCACACCATCTTTGTATTTTACAATAGGTAGCGGTTTGATAGACTTGGCCAGTACAGTCAGCTTTTTGGCATGGATACTGATTTCGCCCATCTGTGTACGAAATACAAAACCTTCGATTCCGATAAAGTCACCTAAGTCGAGCAGGCGTTTGAATACGCTATTATACATCTCTTTATCTTCTCCCGGGCAGAGGTCGTCACGGGTGATGTACACCTGTATACGTCCTTTGGAATCCTGCAATTCAATGAAAGATGCTTTGCCCATAATGCGGCGACTCATCATACGTCCGGCTATGGATACCATGCGGGGTTCGTCTTCGTCTTTGAATTCCTGTTTTATATCGGTAGAGAAAGCATTGGTTACATACTCTGCTGCGGGATAAGGCTCAATGCCCATCGCACGAAGCTCATTCAGACTGTTGCGTCGGATGATTTCCTGTTCACTTAGTTCTAATAGGTTCATTTCGTTACGTATTAACTCAATATTTGATGGCAAAAATACGAAACATTTTTAATATTACGGCATGAACCGGCTGCTAATTTGCCCGAAGGGGGGTAGGAGGGGGGAATGAAAGGGGGGAAAACCGGTGATTACAGATTGTCAAATTGACAAAATGTATATAAGTAGGGGTAGGAAGACGCTGGTTGTGGTGTGCCGGAGGGTGGGTGCTATTTTTTCGATTGTAGGGTGATTAGGAGTATTTGTTTTGCTTGTTATCTGATGCATAATGGTGTGTTTGTCTCTTTATGAATGAAAAAGTAGGGCTATTGTGCGGTATTTCTCCGCTATTTCTTTCATTATGACAGAGGTGAGTGTACCTTTTTGTTGTGTCAGATAGGCGAAAAAGGCGTCAGAAAGTTCTTTTTTTGCTCTTTCGATTGCTCCTCGGTGAGGAAGAAGTTGTTCCCCGGTGAGGAACGAGGTGTTCCTCGGTGAGGAGCGGAGCCTTCCCCGGTGGGGAACAGAAGTTTTGCCGGTAGCAAAAGGAGGCTTTATATGCAGGAATGTTGCATGTATATTCTTTTATTGTGCGATAATTTGCATATTCTTGCGCGTATTATTCATGCGGATTCTCTGGTTATACTATTTTGTATTCGGGTGTTGTTAGTAAATAAGGGATATTTGTGTTATAAAGATAGTGTTTTGTGCTTTCTTGTGACAAGTGTTAAATGGGCGAATTGTCCGGGGTGAGACTGAAACAGACATAACCTCTTTTACGTAGTTTCAAAAAGTGAACTTCCGTTTGTACACCTCTTTGAAAAACACTACTTTTGCACCCTGAATATAAGAAACAGGTATGACAACAGGACAAAAGGCACCCACAGCGTTGGGTACTGAAAAGATTGGAAAACTTTTGATGCAGTATGCCATTCCGGCTATTATCGCAATGACTGCATCTTCTCTTTATAACATGGTAGACAGTATCTTCATCGGGCATGGAGTGGGACGTATGGCTATTTCCGGCCTTGCGCTGACTTTCCCGTTGATGAATCTTGCGGCCGCTTTCGGTTCGTTGGTAGGGGTAGGGGCTGCCACGCTGGTTTCTGTGAAACTCGGGCAGAAAGATTATGACACAGCCCAACGGGTTCTTGGCAATGTGCTGGTGCTGAATATCATAATCGGTCTGGCATTTACCGTTCTCACGTTACTGTTTCTCGATCCCATCCTTTACTTCTTCGGAGGGAGTGAGGCTACTATCGGGTATGCCCGTGATTATATGGAGGTGATTCTGCTGGGCAACGTCATTACCCATCTTTATCTGGGTTTGAACGCGGTGCTTCGTTCTGCGGGGCATCCTCAGAAAGCGATGTATGCCACTATTGCTACAGTAGTCATTAATACCATACTCGATCCGGTATTTATCTTCGTCTTTGATTGGGGGATTCGCGGAGCTGCCATTGCTACGATTGTAGCACAAGTTATTTCGTTGTTGTGGCAGTTCAGGTTATTTAGTAATAAGAACGAATTGCTACATTTCCACCGGGGCATTTTCCGTCTGAAGCGTAAGATCGTATTCGATTCTCTTGCCATCGGCATGTCTCCCTTCCTGATGAATCTCGCTTCCTGCTTTATTGTGATTCTTATCAATCAGGGGCTGAAACGTCATGGGGGTGACCTTGCTATCGGAGCCTTTGGCATCGTCAACCGGCTGGTATTTGTCTTTGTAATGATTGTGTTAGGATTGAACCAGGGGATGCAGCCCATTGCCGGTTATAATTTTGGTGCCCGGCAATATCCGCGTGTCACCCGCGTACTGAAACTGACTATTATAGGAGCGACTATTGTTACTACTACCGGTTTTCTGCTTGGCATGTTTATCCCCGATCTGCTTGCCTCCATCTTTACTTCTGACGCCGAGCTTATACAGCTTGCGGCAGAAGGGTACCGCATTGTCGTGATGTTCTTCCCTATTGTGGGGTTCCAGATGGTTGCATCCAATTTCTTTCAGAGCATCGGTATGGCAAGCAAAGCTATTTTCTTGTCACTCACCCGGCAGATGTTATTCCTCATTCCCTGTTTGCTTATTCTCCCGCAATACTATGGGCAGACAGGCGTATGGGTAAGTATGCCGGTATCCGATCTGGCAGCGAGCCTTGTTTCGGGTGTTATGCTTTGGTGGCAGTTCCGTCAATTCAGAAAGATGAGCCTTGGATAGAAACGTTGAAAAACTCCGTTCATCTCTTTTTTCCTCTCTTCTTCTGCATTCTTTCCGATTAATGCGTATCTTTGTAGAAAGTGAAAAGAAGGATCATTATGGGACAGAAAGACAGATACATCCGATTTGACTGGGCAGCGAAGCGCTTACTCAGGAACAAAGCCAATTTTGGCGTGCTTGAAGGGTTTCTTACCGTACTATTGGGCGAGGATATTCATATTCTGGAGATACTTGAAAGCGAAAGCAACCAGCAAAGTGAAGAAGATAAATTCAACCGGGTAGACATCAAAGCCCGCAACAGTAAGGATGAGATTATCATTGTTGAGATACAAAACACTCGTGAACTCTACTACTTGGAACGCATTCTATATGGAGTGGCGAAAGCCATAACCGAACACATTGAGCTGGGCAGTATCTACTCCGACGTCAAAAAAGTATACTCTATCAGTATTCTCTATTTTGACATAGGACAGGGTAATGACTACCTCTATCATGGTCAGAACGCTTTTGTAGGTGTACATACCGGAGACTTTCTGCAAGTGACCACTAAAGAGAAAGGGGCCATTGTGCGTAAACTACCGGCCGAAATATTCCCGGAGTATTTCCTTATCCGTGTCAATGAGTTCAATAAAGTAGCTGTCACTCCGCTGGAAGAGTGGATAGAGTATCTCAAAACCGGCAGTATCCGTCCCGACACCAAAGCACCGGGATTGGAAGAGGCACGAAAGAAACTGATCTATTATAATATGGAGCCAGCCGACAGACAAGCCTATGACAGGCATATCGACGCAATCATGATACAAAATGATGTGTTGGGAACCGCTAAACTTGAGGGTTTGCAGGAAGGAAGAGAAGAAGGCTTGCAGGAAGGAAGAGAGAAAGGCTTACAGGAAGGACGGTTGGAAGGACGGTTGGAAGGACGGCAGGAAGAGAAAAGAGCTATTGCGCGTAATATGAAAGCGCTCAATTTACCCGTCGAAACCATTACCCAAATATCCGGCTTAACAAGAGAAGAGATAGAACAGCTTTAATAAAGAGGTTCTTATTTCCCCTTTCCTATCCCCGCCCTTATTCGGCTTAATGATTGTGGTGTGATCCATAGATACGATGCAATGTACTTCAACGGTACATGCAGCAACAATTCCGGCGTTTCTTTTATGAGTGTCAGGTACCGTTCTTTGGCTCTTGGGCTGCCGGCGCTGATCAGCCAGTTTTCCGTAGTCAGCAACTGGTGTTCCATGAGCCGTCTGCCCAGGTTGGCCAGACCGATAGAAGTAGAATACAACTCATTTAATGCAGTTTTTGAAATGCAATAAGCGATGCTGTCAGACATCGCCTCTATGCTTATTTGTGAATAAGAGTTATCTGCGTATCCCCATACAGAGAAAGCTGCTTCTCCCTTCGAGGCAAACCATATACTGGTATCTACGCCATCCTTTAGATAATGCCCCCGCCAGATACCTTCTTTTATAAGATAGAGATTTGTATTCTTTGTTCCTTCCTGAACAATTACCTCTTTCTTTTTAAACCGTACCTCTTCCATGTGGCTCAGCAATGCTGATATATCTGCTTCAGACAGTTGATATCTGTTCCGGAATTTCTCTTCAAACGTTTCCATGCTGCAAAGATACATTTCCCCGGTGGGACAAGAAACGATCTTTCAGATAAATTGCTACAATATAGAGAAAAGTCAATAGTTCGGCCAACGGAATAGCCAGCCAAATGCCCGGTACCCCAAAGAAATGAGGCAATGCTAAGAAGCCGATGAGCATAAATACCACACCACGCAACAGGGTGATAATCGTAGCCCGGTGTGCCCGTTCGATGCTTTGGTAATAACCAATGCCCACAATGTTGAAGGCAAAAAAGATGTATCCGATAGCGAAGTATGGTATTCCTGCTACAGCGATGTCATAAGCACCATAGCTGCGGTCGATAAATAACGACACAATGTTGCGGTTGCACAAAACGGTTACTATAAAGAAGCAGACGCCACAGAAAAGAGCGGTCTTTATAGAGAGGCGGAAGGTCTGTTGTACCCGCTTGCTGCTGCCTGCTCCGAAGTTGTAACTTATAATGGGTTGTGCCGATTGTGCAATGGCATTGTACACCATAAATATAATGGGGAAGAAATAGCAAACGATACTGAAGGCTGCTACTCCGTCTTCGCCCAGATGACGGATGAATACATAATTGCCCAGAAACATCATGCAGGCTATCGAAGCCTCACTGACGAATGCCGAGGAACCTAACTTTACCATATAACCGATGTTGCGGAAAGTCAACTGCCTGCTTTTCCGGCTCAATTTGACGGGATAAAGCCTGAAGGTTCGCGAGAAACGTAGCAGATAAATAAGTATCATCAATCCTCCTATCATTGTTCCCAAACTTGTGGCAAATGCCGCTCCCATCAATCCCCATCCGAAGATGAAAATAAAGACGTAATCGAGTACGATATTGCTAACTGCCGCAATGGCATTACACCACATGGCATAGTTGGGCGCTCCATCCAGGCGCACAAAGAACATACCTGCGTTGAGCAACAGATAGAAGGTGAGGAACGGGACATACCAGTTCATGTATTCTACTACCAGCGGCAACAGTCGTTCCGAGCTTCCTAATAATCTGCCTACCGGTTCTACGAAATAGTAACAAAGTGCCGATAAGATAAGTATCAGCAAAGATGAAAACACAAGTGCCTGTGTGATATTAATACCTGCTACTTTACGTTTACCGTGCGATAAGTGGATGGATGCAACTACAGAAGCTCCCACCCCAAACATTAACCCTACTCCGGTAGTAATCATAAACAGAGGGGCGGTAATATTTACAGCTGCCAGTGCGTCGCTTCCTATACCTTTGCCTACAAAGATCCCATCTGTTATTACAAATACAGCGGAGAAAACCATCCCTAATACTGTTGGTATTAATAACTTACGGAACAACTTAGAGATATCCATGCTCCCAAAGTCGATACTGTCCTTCATTTCTATATTCTCTTTCTTTTTCATACTGCAAAGGTATGGCAAGAAATGGAGAGAAAAGTTACCATTTGGTAATAAATAATCCGAATCGATAGTGAAAAACAAGATGTGGTAAATTATAGTTCATTTCTGTATGGTATTTCACCACAGAGGTCGCAGAGGGCACAGAGTTTAAATCTTTATTGAAACACAGAATTCTAAGACCTGCACAAATATTTGCGCAGGTCTTAGAATTCTGTGATTATCCGCGTTTTATCAGAGAAAATAATATCTCTGTGCCCTCCGTGTCCTCTGTGGTGAACTGATTCATTTCGGATCACTTATGCACTAAGTAATGCTCCGCCACAACGCAGCCAATTGGCATATTGGCACATTGAATAATTAGCACATTATTTTTCTTCTTTTCAGAAATATTCCGTATGTTTGCTTCAGAACCAATATACAAATGTACTATGAGTGGTAATTATGTTATTAATATCGGTCGTCAGTTGGGTAGTGGCGGAAAAGATATAGGCGAGAGGCTGGCAGCCCGGTTAGGAATCGACTTTTATGATAAAGAGTTGATTAATCTCGCTTCAGAAGAGAGTGGACTTTGTAGGGAGTTCTTCGAGAAAGCCGATGAGAAGGCTTCGCAAGGCATTATAGGTGGATTGTTTGGGATGCGCTTTCCCTTTATAAGTGACGGGGCTATGCCCTGTACCAATTGCCTGAGCAATGATGCCCTCTTTAAAATTCAGAGTGATGTTATCCGCAATTTAGCGGCAACCAAATCCTGTCTATTCGTCGGACGTTGTGCCGATTATATCTTGCGTGAACATCCCCGTTGTGCTAATATCTTTATATCTGCCTCGAAAGAAGACCGTATCGCCCGGCTTCGAAGCATACATGGCATCAGTGAAGAGGATGCTGAAGGAATGATGGAGAAGGCGGACAAGAAGCGTTCGGAATATTATAACTATTATAGCTATAAAACCTGGGGAGCAGCAGCAACCTATCATCTCTGCATTGATTCTTCTGTGTTAGGTATTGAAGAAACCGTCAGGTTTATAGAAGAGTTCGTTGCCAGGAAACTGAAACTGTAGTCGAATTGACAGTTGACAATTGACAGTTGACAGTTAGTGCGCTATCATGCTGCATAGTAACTGTCAATTGTCAACTGTCCACTGTCAATTAAATAATTACATCATCAGCAGCAATATCATTTGCCCTGCCAGAATGCGCAGAAACATAGTCAGCGGATAGACAGTAGAGTATCCCACGGCAGGTGCATCATTATTTGAAGCCTGATTGGAATAAGCCAATGCGGGAGGGTCGGTGTTACTACCGGCAATAAGCCCCATTAGTGTGAAATAATTCACCTTATAATATAGACGTGCAATTGCCCCGATAATCAGCAATGGAATAACGGTAATAAGGAAGCCATAACCCACATACAATAAACCGTCTCCTTCTACCACCGTGTGTACGAAGTTTGCTCCCGCTTCGATACCCACACTAGCCAGGAATAATACAATACCTATCTCACGTAGCATCAGGTTGGCACTCATTGTTGTATAAGTAACCAAATGAAGTTTGTATCCAAAGCGGCCGATCAGAATAGCCACCACCAACGGACCACCTGCCAAACCAAGTTTTACCGGTGTTGGCATGCCCGGGAAAGCAATCGGCAGACTACCCAGGAGGATACCTAAGAAAATACCTACGAAGATAGTCACGATATTCGGATGGTCCAGGCGCTTCAATGAGTTACCAAGTACACTTGCCACACGCTCTACAGCATCCTGCTGGCCTACTACCATGACGCGGTCACCTACCTGTAAAGTAAGGTGCGGGTCGGCAAACAAGTCCATACCCGAACGGTTGACGCGGGTAATGTTCACTCCGAACATACTTCGGAAATGCATATCTCCCAATTTTTTACCGTTAATATCAGATTTAGTGATCAGGATACGGCGTGATACCATCGGCATGTCTTGCTTTTCCCAGTCCACCTGTACCTCTTTTCCGATGAAAGCAATGATGGCCTCTACATCTTCTTCAGAACAAACAATAAAGACCTGGTCACCCATATGGAATTCGGTTTCATGATTGGGAATACTGACGTGCCCTTCGTGCCGGATGCGTGAACAGACAAAAGGACGTCCGAGAAAATCCTTTACCTGAATCAGTCTTTTACCATCTATCGATTCATTACGTACCTCAAGGCTCATCAGATGAGGCTTGTGTTTCATATGTTCGGCATCCTGATTCTTGAGTTCTTCTTCCTCTTTCGCAAGGTTGATACGGAAAAGGTAACGAATGGCAATGATGGAACCAATGATGCCAACTACCCCCAACGGATAAGCACATGCATATCCCAAAGCTATCTGAGGCCCGTTGTAGTTGAGTTGTGTCAATGCTTCCTGTGCAGCACCAAGTCCCGGTGTATTCGTTACGGCACCATATAAGATACCCACCATCATCGGCAATTCAATACGGCCGTTGGCAATGAAATAGATAGTCAACGCCACAGCAATATTCAATACCACAATACCTACAGCCAGCAGATTGAGTGTCATTCCTCCTTTTTTGAATGAAGAGAAGAAACTGGGCCCCACCTGTAAGCCGATACAGAACACGAACAATATCAATCCGAACTCGCGGATGAAATGCAGAATGTGTATGTCGCCGGTAAATCCAAAGTGTCCCATCAGGATACCGGTGAACAAAACAAAGGTAACTCCCAATGAAACTCCGAAGATTTTAATCTTCCCTAAGAGTACTCCGGCAGCTATCACAAAGGCATAAAGAAAGACGATGTGTGCTACGGAGCTGGGATCCCATAATAGACTTTGTATCCAATCCATAGTAGTTTTTTATTAAAATTGCCGCAAAATTAGTCATAACAAAGCAGGTAATCAAACAAATTCTCTCTTTTATTTGTTGATGACACCTTGCTATCCGGCTGTGCGAATTTTCCCTAAAAAAAGTATTGCATTAGAAGTATTTGTCTATCTTTGTGAGACTATTGGCAGCACTTAGAAAGATTCATTAAGATAAAGATAATATTAATCTTGTTTTAAACTTACAATAAACTATGGCAGACAGTAAAGAAAAGCTCTTCTCAGATTTTTCTCCTGTGCCCACCGAAAAGTGGATGGAGAAAGTCACAGCCGACCTTAAAGGTGCTGATTTTGAGAAGAAACTCGTTTGGAAGACAAACGAAGGATTCAAGGTAAAACCTTTCTATCGTATGGAAGACCTTGAAGGATTGAAAACAACCGATGCACTTCCCGGAGAATTTCCTTATCTGAGAGGAACGAAAAAAGACAGTAACGAATGGTTGGTTCGTCAGGAAATCAAAGTAGAATCCCCCCAAGAAGCAAATACCAAGGCACTTGATATATTGAATAAGGGTATCGACTCTCTCTCTTTCCATGTAAAAGCAAAAGAACTTAATGCAGCTTATATTGAGACTTTATTGAACGATATTTGCGCAGAATGTGTTGAACTCAACTTCTCTACCTGTCAGGGTCATGTGGTAGAACTGGCCAATCTTCTGGTAGCTTATTTCCAAAAGAAAGATTATGATTTGAAGAAGTTGCAGGGATCTATCAACTTTGACTACTTTAATAAAATGCTCTCTAAAGGTAAGGAGAAAGGGGACATGGTTCAGACGGCGAAAGCCCTGATTGAAGCCATTCAACCATTACCTTTCTATCGTGTACTCAATGTGAATGCACTTTCGCTGAATAATGCAGGTGCTTATATCTCTCAGGAATTAGGATATGCACTCGCTTGGGGTAATGAATATATGAGTCAGCTCACTGAGGCCGGAGTACCTGCTGCTATAGTAGCGAAGAAGATTAAATTTAACTTCGGCATTAGTTCTAATTACTTTCTTGAAATAGCTAAATTCCGTGCTGCCCGTATGCTATGGGCCAATATTGTAGCTTCCTATAATCCCGAATGTCTGCGCGATTGCGATAATAAAGGAGCAAACGGCGAATGTCGTTGCGCTGCCAAGATGAGGGTACATGCCGAAACTTCTACTTTCAACCTCACTTTGTTTGATGCTCATGTGAACTTGTTGCGTACACAGACAGAGGCGATGAGTGCTGCTTTGGCAGGTGTAGATTCAATGACGGTTGTCCCGTTTGACAAAACTTATGAGACTCCGGATGAATTCTCTGAGCGTATGGCCCGTAATCAGCAATTGTTGCTGAAAGAAGAGTCTCACTTCGATAAAGTGGTTGACCCGGCTGCAGGTTCTTATTATATCGAAAATCTGACAGTATCCATTGCCAAACAAGCATGGGAGCTTTTCCTGGCTGTAGAAGAAGAAGGTGGATTCTATGCTGCTCTCAAAGCCGGTACGGTACAGGCTGCTGTGAATGAGAGTAATAAAGCCCGCCACAAAGCTGTAGCACAGCGTCGTGAAATTCTGTTGGGTACCAATCAGTTCCCGAACTTCAACGAAAAAGCAGGTGAAAAGAAACCGGTAGAAGCAAAATGCTGCTGTGGCGGACACGATACCTGTGAAAAAGAGGTGACTACACTGAACTTTGATCGTGCTGCCAGTGAGTTTGAAGCATTGCGTCTTGAAACGGAGGCTTCCGGTAAACGTCCTAAAGCATTCATGTTGACCATTGGTAACTTGGCTATGCGTCAGGCACGTGCACAATATTCATGTAACTTCCTGGCTTGTGCCGGATATGAGGTGATTGATAACTTAGGATTTGAATCTGTTGAAGCTGGTGTAGAGGCTGCAATGGCTGCTAAGGCTGATATTGTAGTACTTTGTTCCAGTGACGATGAATATGCAGAATATGCTATCCCTGCCTTCAAGGCAGTGAATGGCCGAGCGATGTTCATTGTGGCCGGTGCTCCTGCCTGCATGGACGAATTGAAAGCCGCAGGTATTGAAAACTTCATTCATGTGCGTGTCAACGTACTCGATACACTAAAAGAGTTTAACGCGAAGTTATTGAGTTGACAAGTTTTTAAGCTGATAAGTTTTTAAGTTTGTGGGTTTGCGAGTCCTGTACCTGGAACTTAAGAACTAATGATCTTGAAAACTAAAAAACTAAAGAAAAAGATGAGAAAAGATTTTAAGAACTTAGATATATATGCCGCATTTCAGCCCGCTAACGGTGCAGAGTGGCAAAAGGCTAACGGAATCGAAAGTAACTGGAAGACTCCGGAGCACATCAGTGTGAAGCCTGTTTATACAAAAGAAGACCTTGAAGGTATGGAGCATCTGGAATATGCAGCCGGACTCCCTCCTTATCTGCGTGGTCCATATTCAGTGATGTACACCCTTCGTCCCTGGACAATCCGTCAGTATGCCGGATTCTCTACTGCCGAGGAATCCAATGCTTTCTATCGTCGTAACTTGGCTTCCGGCCAGAAAGGTTTGTCGGTAGCATTCGACCTTGCTACGCACCGCGGCTACGACCCCGATCACGAACGTGTAGTAGGTGACGTCGGTAAAGCCGGTGTATCTATTTGCTCGCTTGAGAATATGAAAGTCCTGTTTGATGGTATTCCTTTGAACAAGATGTCTGTATCTATGACAATGAATGGTGCGGTTCTTCCGATTCTGGCTTTCTATATTAATGCCGGCCTTGAACAAGGTGCACAGTTGGAAGAGATGGCGGGAACCATTCAGAATGATATTCTGAAGGAATTCATGGTGCGTAATACCTATATTTATCCGCCTGCATTCTCTATGAAGATTATCTCTGATATCTTTGAATATACTTCGCAGAAGATGCCGAAGTTCAACTCTATCTCTATTTCCGGTTATCACATGCAGGAAGCAGGTGCAACAGCCGATATTGAGTTGGCTTATACACTGGCCGATGGTCTGGAATACCTTCGTGCTGGTACGGCTGCGGGTATTGATATCGATGCATTTGCTCCTCGTTTGTCTTTCTTCTGGGCTATCGGAACCAATCACTTCATGGAAATAGCCAAGATGCGTGCCGCCCGTATGTTGTGGGCCAAGATTGTAAAACAGTTCAATCCCAAGAACCCCAAATCATTGGCATTGCGTACTCACTCGCAGACTTCCGGTTGGTCACTGACCGAGCAGGACCCGTTCAACAACGTAGGACGTACCTGTATCGAGGCAATGGCTGCTGCGCTGGGACATACTCAGTCATTACATACCAATGCACTGGATGAGGCTATTGCTTTGCCAACAGACTTCTCCGCACGTATTGCCCGTAATACTCAGATTTATATTCAGGAAGAAACATATATCTGTAAGAACGTTGACCCATGGGGTGGTTCTTATTATGTAGAATCTTTGACCAATGATCTTGCCCATAAGGCATGGGAACTGATTGAAGAGGTAGAGAAGTTGGGTGGTATGGCGAAAGCAATCGAAACCGGTATTCCTAAGATGCGTATTGAAGAGGCTGCTGCCCGTACACAGGCTCGTATCGACTCCGGTTCACAGACTATCGTAGGTGTGAACAAGTATCGTTTGGAGAAAGAAGCTCCGATTGATATTCTTGAAATTGACAATACGGCTGTTCGTCTGGAGCAGATTGAGAACCTGAAACGTTTGAAAGAAGGACGTAACGAAGCTGAAGTGCAGAAAGCCCTCGAAGCTATTACCAAGTGCGTGGAAACCAAAGAAGGTAACTTACTGGAGCTGGCTGTAGAAGCTGCCCGGGTTCGTGCTACACTGGGTGAAATCTCTTATGCATGCGAGAAGATTGTAGGACGGTATAAAGCAGTAATCAGAACTATATCAGGCGTGTATTCATCAGAAAGTAAAAACGACAGCGACTTCAAGCGTGCTTGTGAACTGGCCGAGAAGTTTGCGAAGAAAGAGGGACGTCAACCTCGTATCATGATTGCAAAAATGGGACAGGACGGTCACGACCGTGGTGCCAAAGTAGTAGCAACCGGCTATGCCGACTGTGGTTTCGATGTGGATATGGGACCGTTGTTCCAGACTCCGGCTGAAGCTGCTCGCGAAGCTGTTGAAAACGATGTTCACGTAGTGGGCGTTTCTTCATTGGCTGCCGGACACAAGACACTGATTCCACAGATCATTGACGAATTGAAGAAGTTGGGCCGCGAAGATATTATCGTGATTGCCGGTGGTGTAATTCCTGCTCAGGACTATGATTTCTTGTATAAAGCAGGTGTAGCTGCTATTTTCGGCCCGGGTTCACCGGTAGCGAAGGCAGCTTGCCAGATACTGGAGATTTTGCTGGACGAAGAATAAGTCAACAAGTCTTTTAAGAAATAAAAACAGGGGTAGGAGCCAAATGGTACTGCTCCTGTTTTTTTATCCGGTACAGAAGAGACAGGGCTGTTTTAAATTGGTATTTTATACACAGGAGGGTGTGCCAAAAAGTCTGAGAAAGCTATCCATGTACAATATCGTAAACGCAGATTCACGCAACTTATCGCAAATATTCATTTATTCTTTGCGTCAGTTAACGATCATCTGCGTTTTAATGACAGCGAGTTTTGTTTTTTCCTCACTAATACATCCCTGAAACAATCTGATTACAAAAAACTTATTTGGATATTTCCACTACAACCGGATTTACCATATTCCGAGCATAGCTATCAATCATATTCATATAATAATCCCTGTTCGTAAATTGTTCGTCTGCCAGTTCCCAGGCGGCATAGGCATTGAACAGGTATTTTCCTTCTTCATTGGGTTTCAATTTTACACACCACGTTTTCAGGATATCCGAACCCTTGTCGGGCGCATTAAAGACATCGGAATAGTTGCTTACCGGCATAATGAGACTCATCCCCATATACCACTCCTTATTGTAAGTTTGCCGGTCATGCGTACTCATAGAAACAACTTTCCGATCATAAGTCTCCAGTCTTTGAGGCATATCGTTGAAGTTTCCTACAATTCCTGTTACCAATACTGCGTTATCGGGTAGAGGAGAAGTTGTTATCTCATTTTCATATCCATACTTTCCTGCCCAAATAGTCATTGTTTCATGTACGTCGACTTTGGTATTCCCCATTTGCCATCCATAAAAGTCTAATTTAAAGATAGAGCGCACAGGGCCTTTACAAACAAGTGAGTAACGTGTTGAGTCCACATTATCTACAGTTTCTTCTATAGTAACTCCCATACGTAAAAGGGTATCGGGCAATTGAACAGCTATACCTCCCAGTCCGAAAGAGTTGGCGGCACTCATAATGTCTCTCCCCCAGGGGCGGAGAACGTGATAGGTATCACCCGGAGTTCCGTCAGGACGGATACCTACTGTATCGAGCACAAGATCGGGTATTCTTTTTCCAAACACATCTCTACAATTTCGCCCGTCAAAGTAATGGCGGAATCCCATTTTGTCATTTTCCCATGATGGACCGTCTGTCTGGTAGGGATAAGGGTTGTTATCGTCTCCACCTCGTGCCAGGTTTTCTTTTCCATGCATATCGGTTGTCAGCTCTTCTATCAATCCTGGGCGTTTCATTTTACCATAATGCACATTGGTGCGTACAGGGAAATCCGGGTAGCTCGCTTTATCTATCCATTCTAATTGTAAAGTCAGTTTCTCTTTTTCGTTTATGTTGTATACGAATGCCAGTTCATCCCATAGTCCGTCTCCGTCCAGGTCGTCTAACTGGGAAGGAATATACTGTCCTCCTTTATCCTTTAGTACGGGAACCAATTTCTGATTTTCCGCACACAGGTCTTTGCGCTTGATTACACAGGCTTCGTCTTGCCGGGAAGTATCTGTTGGATTGGTTAGTGTGATTATATCTGCATTTCTTTCCGCACAGCTTTCGCAGACCACAGCAGCTACTCCCAAAATGAATAAGAATTTCATACTTGTTTTCATGTTTTCAGAACTTATTTAATGTTGGTTACAAAAGTGGTAATATTCTGTTTAATAAGGTATGAAATCTGATCCATATTCTGGTAAATTTGTATTTTACCCTCTTTTATCGGCTTAAAAAAACAGGTTTATTATACGAAAGTACAAGTACTTGATATAATTTTCACATGTTTCTTATCTATTAAGGTTTATCTTTGTAGCGTTCGCATGATATTTAATTTAATTCCTATATTTGCGTACGTTTATACCAATTGTGTGAAAGAAATATGAAAAACATTGTCATTAACGGGAAGTTCTGGCTCATTTGTTTTTGCTTGTGGTGGAGCTTTTTGTCGATAAGTGCTTTGGGTAATGACTATTCTTTTAGGACATTGACTGTGATGGATGGACTTTCCAATAACTCAGTGAAAGCTATTTATCAGGACTCCCTCGGGTTTATCTGGATGGGAACTAAGAATGGACTTAACAGGTTTGACGGATATGAGTCCAAAACTTATTATAATCATAATGAAGAGTTTGTAGGCCAGTCCAATGATGTGATCAATATAACCCCGGACAAGGTCGGTAACATGTGGATCGGGACTTTTAACGGAGTAATGCTGTTCAATCCGTATACAGGTAAATTTAAAGATCTGTCACAGGCTTATCAGGGGGAACTGCCACGGGGAGTTGTTATAAACATCTGGATGGAGAATGATTCAACAGTCTGGGTAGCAACCAAATCGGGGCTTTATTTTCTTAGAGGCAATACAAGTTCCTGTGTGGAAGCCTTCCGGGGGAAGTATATCAACGCGATGGCGGCTTCGGGTGAACATACTTTGCTGATCGATATTGTACAACAGGGATTAATGGAGTTTAATATAAAAACCAACGTTATCACTCCTTTCAAAGATAAAGAAGAGCGTCCTGTCTCTTCCAAAATAATGCGTGATACAAAGCAAAGGATATGGTGTGCTGCCGATCTGGGAAATATTTTCATTGCTGATTCTGACGGTTATACCTTAAAAAGAGTAGATACCAGTGATTTGAAAATAGGGTTTAAGCAAGCCCAGATACATGATTTGTTAGAGTATAATGATTCTACTTTGCTGTTGGCCACTGACAACGGATTGTATGCGTTGGACGTGAGTAATTCTTTGAAAGTTCATCCGGTCTCTGGTGTTTTTCCTACCGAATTGGCTAAAGTGAACCGGCAAATGTGTTTGTTTAAGGACCGGCAGGAGTCTTTATGGATCGGAACCTTTAATGAAGGAGCCATGCTTTTCAACTCCAAATATACGAAATTTAAATCCTACTTGTTCCATTCGGAAATTCGTAAAGAGCCTCTCCGTGTAGTAGGAAAGTTGGTTGAATACAAACAGCAGATATGGGTGGGATGCAATACCGGTATTTTTGTGATTGATCTGATCTCCGGACAGTGGCATCGTGTAAATCTGGATAATCAATTGGAGATAGATACCAACTCTGAAATTTATTATGTATATCGGCTGTCAGAGAATCAAATATTATTCTATTTGCTGAATCAGGGAACATTTGTCCTGAATCTGGATACCAGGAAGGTATCACGCTATGATATCGGTTCACCCGCTTCTTCCCAAATCCGGTCTATTGCCAAAGATGTGGATGGGAAGCTATGGATAGCGCAGGATGAGTTATCGTTATTTGATGTTGTTCTGCGAAAAAGTTCTGTAGACTTATCAACCAATTACGATGGTACTACCCGTTTTATGTTTACTCAGGACATTCTTCCTGTCGGAAAAGATATGCTGGTAGGAACACGTACCAGAGGTGTGTGGCGCTTTCAGCGTAACCTGGATGATGAACTTAAATATTTTAAAGGTGAACCCTGGGGAGGAAAAGAGCTTGAAAACAAGAATGTGAGTGTGCTTTATGAAGATAGCGAGCGGAATATATGGGTTGGAACGTATGATTCCGGATTATATATGTATGATTCGAAGAGTAATGAGGTGATTCATTTCTTTGGGCAGGATAAGATTGCACACAATACCATCTATGATATTATTCAGGATAAACAGACCGGTATGATTTGGGTTGCCACTTTAATGGGGATTTCCCGGATAACCAAAGATCAACAAGTTTTGAACTATACTTATAAGAACGGATTTCCTATTCATGAACTTTCCGGTCATTCTTTTTTGGAAGCCTCTAATGGAAACATCTTTGTGGGTGGTAGAGGGGGAGTGGTAGAGTTACTTTTGAGCGAGCTGTACAATACTTCCGGCATTGCCTTACAACCCCGCATTTCTCAGGTAGAGACTCTGAACTCTATTACGGGCTCCAATCATCTTCTGTTTGATAACGCCGAGGCTTTTAAAGAGATTGAACTTAATTATGGAAACTCTTCCGTGCAGATCAAATTTTCGGCTATGGATTATCTTTTCCCGGATGGTGTGAAGTATGCCTACCGTTTGAAAGGGGTTGAGAAGGAGTGGAATTATGTCAATAGAAATGAAGCGATCTATTCCAATCTGCCGGCCGGCATCTATACGTTTCAGGTTAAAGTTTGTAGTAGTGACGGAGTATGGGGAGACGCAATAACGAGCCTGCCTTTGATTGTTAATCCTCCTGTATGGTTATCCGTATGGGCCAAAATGCTATATTCTCTTTTAGTTTTATTCATGATCTATCTTATTCTGCGGTATTATTATATGAAAAAGACGGCTAAATACCGGTTGAAGATCGAAGAGATAAAAAAGGAGAATATTGAGCGTGATTATAAGATGAAGATTGAGTTGTTCACCAACTTCTCTCATGAGTTACGCACTCCGCTGACTTTGATCAAAGGACCTGCGGAAGATATACTGTATGATGAGGCCTTGCCCCGGAAGTTTGTTTATTCGGTGAAACAAATATTGAAGAATTCGAACAGGCTGCTTTTGCTGGTGAATCAACTGATGGATTTCAGGAAGATAGAACATGGAGCCATGCAGCTGAATCTGTCTAATGTGAATATGGTCTCTTTTATGACAGAGCGAATAGACAGTTTCTCGGAATTATTACAGAAACGGGGGATTATGATCCGGTATACGAATGATTACTATGGAAGTAACTGGTGGATTGATGCCGATTTAATGGAGAAAGTGATTTTTAATCTTTTGTCCAATGCCATAAAGCATTCAAAGGATGACAGTGTTATAAAGGTGGTATCTTCCGCAGAAGGTGACAAACTGCTTCTGTCCGTTCAGGATTATGGTGAAGGTATATCACAGGAGAATATAGATAAGATATTCGATCCATTTTTCCAGGTGAAACAGGGGAGCATGTCCAATATGTTCGGTAGTGGCATCGGGCTTAATCTGGCAAAGTATGTAGTAAGCCTGCATCATGGTAAGATTTGGGCAGAAAGTGTTGTCGGGCAAGGAACCACTTTTTTCATAGAACTTCAATTGGGGAAAGAGCAGTATACAAAAGATGACGTGGTTTATGTCGAGGGAGATTCGGTGGATAAGACATTTGCATTAGAGAAAGAGAGTCTGAAACCAATCGGCGAACCTTTGTGGGAGGATACGAATCCGAATGAAACGGACGAAGCGCCTGTTGTGTTGGTGGCGGAGGATGATGAAGACCTGAGAAAATATCTCGTATTACAATTGTCCGCTTCTTATAAAGTGATTGAAGCTGCCAATGGACGTGCCGCATTAGAACTGGCACTCGAAAAATTCCCGGATATCATATTGAGTGATGTGATGATGCCAGAAATGAATGGACTGGAATTTTGTGAACAAGTAAAGTCGAATCCTAAACTTGCTCATATTCCTTTTGTCATGCTCACGGCAAAGGTGTTGGATGAACATATAAAAGAGGGGTATAGCGTGCTGGCCGATGACTATATTTTGAAACCGTTCAATATAACTGTTTTGAAAGCTAAAGTAGAAAGTATTATTAAGAACAGGGAACAACTCCGCCGGCTCTTCGGCGAAAAAATGTCGGCTATTGAAGTTCCGATGCCGGAGATTGCTGCAGTGGATCCTTTTATGGATAAGCTGATAGAACTGATAAAAGAAAAAGCTTCTGATTCTGAATTGCAAGTAAGCGATTTGTATGAAGCAATGGGATATGGGCGAATACAATTTTTCAGAAAGATAAAAGCTGTTTCCGGGATTTCACCTAATAAATTGATCGTGAATATACGAATGAAAATGGCTGCTGATATGCTTCGTGAGAATCAATATACTATATCAGAGATTGCTTACCAGACCGGATTTTCCGATCCGTCTTATTTTTCCAGAGTATTTAAGTCTGTATTCCAGATCACTCCTAAGGAATATCAGAAGAATATGAATTAGCATACTTTTACTGTTCCTGCCTTGGGGCGGAGGGGTGTTTCAATGCTTTGAGAAGAAACTCTCAATGCTTTGAGAAAGAATTCTCAACGTATTGAGAAACTTTTCTCAACGCATTGAAACAAAATTCTCAATAGGTTGAAACAAAGTGTTTCATCCTAATGAAACAAAACTCTCATGAATATGAAACGAAATGGAACGATCGGTTTCCTTTTTTGTATAAAGCGGTTTACTACCTCCTTTATACAAAACTACCAGTGGTGATACTAATTTACCAGATTACAAAATATTTTCAGGTATGACACAATTCTACAGAGGATTGATACGATTCTCCTACTGTTATTGGCGTCGTGCGGATACATTTGCAACAGAAATTAATAGAAATCTTAAAATATAATGCGTATGGAAAAAGTAACGAGTTAACCTGACCACTTTTCTGAATATCTCCAAAGATATCTTCTATCTATCAGATGTATTATAGCATCTATTATATTATTAAAACAAGAATAAGTTTAATCAAAACAAAAATCAAACTTAAGTATGCAAAAACACATTTTGCTAACAAATTCCAGATTCATTTGGGTAACTGCACTGTTATTAATCTGTAATGTAGCTTTTGCACAAATGAAGGTTACCGGAATAGTAACTGACCCATCTGGTGAGCCTGTTATAGGTGCAAATGTTTTGGTGAAAGAAACATCCATGGGAGCCATTACGGATTTAGACGGACATTTCACGGTAAATGCCCCGGAAAATGGTTCTCTGGTTGTTTCTTACATCGGCTATTTAACTAAAACCATTAAGATTTCCGGCAAGAACAATATCAAAGTGGTTTTGAGTGAAGATAGTAAAGCGTTGGACGAAGTAATCGTTATTGGTTACGGTAGTGTAAAAAAGCAGAATCTTACTTCATCGGTGTCTAAAATGACAGACGAAGCTGTCAAGGAGCGCCCTGTAGCTACGCTGGGAGAAGCATTGGCTGGTAATCTGGCAGGTGTTCGTGCCCAAAGTACAAGCGGTGTTCCCGGCGAAGAACTGCAAATACGTATTCGTGGTGTGAATACGATCAATGGTAGCAGTGATCCGCTGTATGTGATTGATGGTGTACCCTATGAAAGCATGAGTGATATCAATCCTGCTGATGTGGCATCCATACAGGTTTTAAAAGATGCTTCGGCTACTTCTATTTATGGTGCTCGCGGTGCAAACGGGGTTATCCTGATCGAAACGAAGCAAGGTAGTGACAAACCGGCTGTTACATTTGACGGTTTCTATGGTCTGCAAGATCCGGAGAAATATGTAAGTATGATGGATGCCAAAGAATGGCTGGCTTTCAATATCTGGAAGAGAAACAACGACCATTTGCGTAGTGGAGGTTCGATGAGTGACCCTATGAGCGCACGTGCCGATGCAAATAAGATTCCGGATTCCTGGTTAGATCCGGACTTGGTGACTACAGATTGGCAAAAAGCAATTACTCAGGTTGCGCCTGTACAGAGCTATCAGTTGTCTGCATCGGGTAAACATAAGATGGGAACGATCTATTTTTCAGGAGGTTATTATGATCAGAAGGGTATCATTAAAGAGACCTACTATAACCGTATTAACTTCCGCCTGAACGGAACATTGAATCTCTCGGATTATTTAAAAGTAGGTGCTAATATTTCCGCTTCACGTAGTAAGCAGGATAATAAAGAGGCACAGGGCAAAGAGACTGTTATTCAGCACGCTTTGATGCAGGCACCGATTGTAAAACTGGATGAAGCTACCCGTGACTGGGGATATCCGAATCTGGGTATTACCGTATATCCTAACCCTTTGGAGCGTTTGAAAGAAACACTGGATCAAACAGTGCAGAATAAGGCAGCAGCATCCGCCTGGGCTGAGATTACTTTTATGAAAGGCCTTGTGTTCAAGTCACAGTATAATTATAGTTATGACGGTAGGGTATATGAGTACTATGTTCCGGGCAATGTTACCTACAATAACAATAATGTAACTTTGGGAAAAAGTAATTCTCAAAGCAATAATAGCTGGTCTATTCAGAACACTCTGACTTATGACGCTTTGTATGGTAACAAACATGCCCTGAATGTTATGTTGGGACAGAGTGCCGATGCAACTGATAAGTATCGTATTGATGGTGAAGCAACCGGATGGCCGTTGGAGAACATTCCGACATTGAATGTGGCTACTTTGGCAAAAAGGGCTTCTACGGAAAAATACCAGGTGCGTACGGCTTCTTTCTTTGGTCGTGTAAGTTATAATTATAAAGAAAAGTATTTGCTTAATGCAACCGTACGTAATGACGGTTCTTCACGTTTCGGTGCAAACAATCGTTGGGGATGGTTCCCGTCATTCTCGGCAGGATGGAAACTCAATGAAGAGTCATTCCTGAGCTCTGTAAAATGGATCTCTTTATTAAAACTTAGAGCATCCTGGGGAAAATCGGGTAATGACCGTATTGGATATTACGATTATCTGTCAGTGCTGACTACTGATAACTCGGCTTATGGCAATACACTTCAGGCTGGTATGGCTCCTAAAAATCTGAAGAATGAGGACTTGAAGTGGGAGAGTACAGCCAGTCTTGATTTCGGATTGGATTTCTCTGCTTTCAATAACCGTTTGCAGTTCAATTTTGACTATTATATTAACAAGACCGATAACCTGTTGTTTAATCTGCCTATTGTAATGACCAGTGGTTATGACAGAATCCGTACCAACCTGGGATCCATTCAGAATAAAGGATGGGAGTTGGACATAACAAGTCACAATCTGACAGGTACATTCAAATGGTCTACTTCTCTGAATCTTTCCGGTAACCAGAATAAAGTGCTGGACATGGGAGGTATCGATAGTTTCACCGATTCAATGTGGGATGGTAAGTTCATAACCCGCGTAGGCGGACCGGTATCACAGTTCTATTGCTATCGCACGAATGGTATCTTGACAGCAGATGATTTTGAAAAGAAAGCAGATGGTACTCCGGATGAAAACAAACCTCTTGTACCTGTATACAAAGGTCAGCGTATTGGTAATGTGAAGATGGTGGACCAACCTACTAAAATGGTCGACGGAAAACTGGTAGGTGACGGAGTAATCACAGAAGACGATCTGGTACCTTACGGAAATAATATCCCTGATGTCATTTATGGTATAACAAACCGTTTCTCTTATAAGAACTTTGAGTTGAGTGTCTTGATTCAAGGACAGATTGGTGGTGATGTTATGTTCCTTGGACAACGTTCTTTGGATTATGGTTCTCCGGGAGTTAACCAGTTCTCTCATTGGGTACGTTGCTGGAAGCCCGATTATCAGGCTGTTTACGGAGATCGTGGAGATCCTACTCCTTATTATCTGGGTGTAGATATGTCATGGGATGGTACAACCCCTAACATTTATAACCGTAATTCTACTTATGAGAATAATTCAGACTTACGTATCTATGATACTACTTATTTGAGAATCAAGAATATCACTTTGTCATATACTTTACCCAATGACTTATTGAAAAAGTCTTTCCTGAAGAAAGCTAAAGTATATGTTTCATTGGATAATGTGGCAACCTTTGACAATTATCCGGGTGTATCTCCTGAAACGAATAGTTATGGTAATTCTACAACAAGAGCCGGGGTGGATTATAGTACATATCCTATGAGCCGAAAATATACCCTTGGTGTAAATCTTGTATTCTAACTCTATAAAAACAATGAAAAAATGAAGCAAATAACATTCATATTATTGTTATCGTTGTCGTTTGTGTTGGGAGCTTGCAATGCTTTTCTGGATATTACTCCACAGTCCGATTATACAGTGGAAGAAGGCTATAAAAAAGAATCGGATTTTGAGCAGGCTATCTCGGCTGTTTACGGAAAACAACAACTTCTGTATAATACGAACTCTTGTTGGTTTATGTATATCAATCACCGTAGTGATGATTCGCGAAATGCAAATAACGTGGGCCGATTTGTTGATTCACCTAACGAGAGTATCTGGACTACTTCCTGGAAAACTTACTGGTCTATAATTGACCGCTGTAATCTGATTCTGGATAAGATTGATAATGCCGAATTCACAAATGAGGAAAGACGTGATTACATTAAAGGAGAAGCCTATATGCTGCGTGCCTATGCTTATTGGAGTCTGGGTTGGCAGTGGGGAGGAGTTCCTTTAATTACAAAGACAACTCCTTTGGCGGAGATCCGTAAAATTCCGCGTTCTACTCAGGAGGTAACTCTCGGACAGGCCATATCCGATTATAAGGAGGCTATCAGATTGCTTCCCGAAGAATGGGGCACGAATGATATCGGACGTGCTACCCGCTATGCTGCTGCTGGAATGCTCGGCCGGTTATACATGTTCCAGAATAATTTTGAAGATGCCCGGACTTACCTGAAAATGGTAGTAGATCAGGAATCTGTACGTTATGAAATGGAGAAAAAATATGAAGACTGCTTCATTGACTCCAAAGACAATGGAAAAGAACGTGTTTGGGAAGTTCAGTTTATCGGAGGGCAGATTGGTGAAGGTAACTCATTTATTACAGGCTTTATTCCTGAAAAACTGACATTGCCTAACACTGCTTATGTGGCTCCTTTCACCGGATATAGCGGTAATATGAGAGCGTCGGAGAATTTATGGGATGCTTACGAAACCTCTCCGAAAGTGGATAAACGGAAAGCTCTGTCCGTAGTTACCAATGTGAAGATTAACGGAACCTATGATACACAGTCCAAGCTGGTATACAAATATTGCAAGTGGGATACTTACACACCGAAAGAGAAAAATGACTGGGCAAACAATCTCCCTATCCTGCGGTATACAGATGTAAAGATGATGTATGCTGAGGCTCTTAACGAGTTGGGCTATGTGGCTGATATCAACAGTGAACCTTTTAAAATTCTGAATGCCGTACGGGCTCGTGCCGGACTGGATGCATTGACTCCTGTGGAACTGTATGACAAAGATACTTTCCGCAATGCAATTATCCAGGAGAGAAGAGTCGAGTTTGCTTTTGAAGGCCTGCGTTGGTGTGATTTGATTCGTTGGGGAATAGCCGTTTCTACAATGAATGAACACTTTAAGCATCGTGACGAAGGTTCCGGACAGTATACAGTTCAGGATTATCAGTTGCTGTTACCGATTCCTTTCTCCGAAATGGCAGCTTATAACGATGTGAATATCATGTGGCAGAATGAAGGTTATTAATGTATTATTAAAAAAATAGTTATTATGAAAAAACATTTATTAGCATCTTTGATGATTGCAATGGCTTGTTCCAACCAGTTAGATGCAAAGAACGTGTATGTGAAATTAAGTAGCGATACAGAAGCCTGGAGTCATATTACTCAGGATGAAAACAATGTGGTTGTAGAGATTACCGATGGAAAATTTAATGGTATATTGAGCAATATTGCTACCAAAGATAGAGTGTGGGTTGCGAAAGGTATTTATCAGGTGACAGGTTCCATCAATCTGAATGAAGACCGTGCAGGAGTACAGATATATGGTGGTTTTAAAGGAAATGAAACCGCATTGGAACAGCGTATATTGAAAGATCAGGATGAAAATGGCATTGTAGAGCCTTGGGAGTTTGAATACGAAACACAATTCCAGGGAAATACCGATACTGATCCCAGCTATCGTATATTCACTATGAATGCAGAAGGAGATGTGGTAGATGGCATAACGATCTGTGATAATACAAACGTAAATGATCATGGGGCGGGTGCTTACCTGAAAAATAATGCTGTTCTGAGTAATTGCATCGTTCGTAATATTAAAGCGGAAGCCAGTAAGAATAGCGCCGTAAACGGAGCCGGTGTATTTGTGGATGGTGCCGGTTTGGTTAAGAGCTGTTTGATTGAGAATTGTACGAATCAGAACGATGATTCCAATGGTTCTTCTTATGGTGGCGGTATTAATATACAAGGAAATAAAAGTGTTATCAGCAACTCTGTTATTCGGAATAACCAGGTAGTTTCCGGTAAAAACGCATTTGGCGGTGGTATCTTTTTAAATAACAGTGCAGTTGCAGAGAACTGTGTGATATATAATAACTCTTCTGTTTTTCGCGGTGGTGGTGTTTATATCCATACCGGTGGTGGAAAGTTGATTAATACAACCGTAGTAAAAAATATGGGGGCTAAAGCTGGTGGCGGTGTCTTCTCTAATGGAAATTCCACTACTTACAACTCTGTATTTTGGGGCAATGTAAACGAACAGGGGAATGCAAATAATCTCAACCTGAATCAGGCCGGATATGTAGAGACATTTGCATACTGCGGAATCCAGGGTGCAGGTATCTGGATGGAAGGTAAGAATCTGAATACAACCCCAACTTCTTACCAGTTGATTGAAAGCAATGACTTTACTGAAGAGGTAACAGAAGGACTTGCTCCTCGTTTCATTCGTCCGACAGTAGAAGCGGGCATTGGTTACGAATTTCTGGAAGGAACGTTGGAAGCAATAGCCAAGGCAAACTGGGGACTTTTGAATGCATCAGACTTGGTAGATAAAGGTGTTAATACCATTCCTGATTACACGATTGCGACGACCGACATTTGCGGTAATGCCCGTCCGGTAGGTCAGAAGTATGATTTGGGTGCTTACGAATTAGGTAGTGGTGCTACTGGCATTACTACTAACCAGAAAGAGCAGAGTCGCTTTACATTGGTTGCTAACAGCAATGGAGTTACCGTATATGGTATTGAAGGACTTGCTAAGGTAAATGTGTACAATACTTCAGGCGCATTGGTTAAATCCGTACAACTTGGTAATGGAGAGACCATCTCTCTTATTGAGCGTGGAGTGTATTTCCTGTCTGTCTCCGAAGGTGAGACTTCACAATCAGGCAAAATCCTGTTTTAATTAAAAAAACACATCCGGACTACTTGGTCTTGAGTTTAAGTAGTCCGGAACTTTTTCCGGTAATTTTATGAGTGAACCAATGAAAAAACTTTCTATCTGGCTGTGTGTCTTATTATTTATGATAAGTGCTGAAAGTAGAGCGCAGTCTATGATTTCGGGGGCTACCTACGAGAAGCGGTGTGATGCTATGATTCAGTATATGGCAAAGGGTACATCACCTTCCGGAGGTGATCCTAAATATACGGGTCCGTATTATTTTGCACGTTTATATCTTAATTACGATAAGTCACGGGCGATAAACAACCTGGAGGCTATGTATGACAAATATATAGCCGATCCTGATTTGTATTACAACTCTACGGGTTCGGGCGTTGAATTTTATGCTCATGCCACACTACATGGTTATTTGCTGACAAAGGACAATATGCCGGAGTCTTTGAAAGCCAAAATAAAGACGTTTCTTCAGTTAGGTGATTATAATTCAAGAGGAATTACTCTTAATTTGGATATGATACGTTATACGGTCGGCTTTATGGCTACTGAGCAATGGAGTGATTTTACAGATCGGTACGGACGTACAACGAAGCAGATCAGAGATTATAATCGTCCCCGTATTTTGAATTGGCTGAATAAATTCTTCCACAATAATTGTAGTGAAGCAGATGCATTTATTTATTTCTCTACGAATATAATGTATGTACGTATGTTGGCTGAGTTCTGTCAGGATGAGGAAATTAATCAAAAGGCTAATGCGGTTTACCAGCAAATGATTGCCAGTTTGCTTTCGGCCTGGAATCAGGGACTGTATGTGGCCAATCCACCTCGTTGTAAGGGTTGGGACCAATTATATACAGGTGCCCGTGCTTCCAATTCGAATATAACGGCGCTTGCCTGGTTGTACTTCGGTAATCAGGAGAATAAGTACCTTTTTATTCCGGGACTGACCGTAACCAATAATACGGCAAGTATGAATTTCTGGTTGGCTTATAAACGTAATGTGGCTCCCGACCCGGCTTTGTTGCAGGTTTACGATTCGAAGGAATATCCTTATGTATATACCAGTTACATTAATGATATAGGAGTGAATGGTTCAAACAAAGATGTGTTGAACTGGAAACGTTTTAAATATACATATCAAAGCAACAATTACGGTTTGGCTACTCAAACAGAAATTCCTTATGATTTGTCAAAAGCTACTTCCTGCTATGCCTACAAAGAGACCAAACGTACTTATCTGGCCTGGCAAAGTGATGTTGTAGAGAGTGTGTTTTCTGTTTGTCAGGACAATCCTGCCCGTCCTACCGACAATACAAATGCTAATATTGAAGGATACGGAGAGAACCCTTATCACAGGGTGATGCAATATGAAAAAGCAGCGGTTGGGGTGTATAATGTACCGACTACTTATATTCAGGGAAAGCGTTACCGCATCTATGTTCCTTTCACAAAAAGAGGTATTAAAGAACGTATCGAAGCAGATGGCTGGATATTTTGTCATACCGGAACGATGCTTTTCGCCTTTAAAACATTGGAACCTTATACGTGGACGAATACAGATTTTGTAGTCAGCAATCACGATGTTCTTACTTTGGAAGATACCTCTTGCCGAAAAGGAGCCTGGGTACTGGAAACCTCAGAAATAGAGCCGGAATATAAAGCGGCTACCCGTAGTGAGGAACTGGAGTTATTCAAGAATGCGATTCTTACCAAGACAAAGATAGAAAAACAGGATTATACTACAAGTAAGCCGGCAGTGAAGTATACTTCACTGAGTGGCGATGTTTTGCAGCTGCAATTCTTTCCGCCTACCGAAGCTTATCAGGATAATTACAAGGTGAACGGAGTACCGTTGACCCTTTCTGAGGAATACCTCTTCAATAGTCCCTATGTACAGCAGAAGAATGACGCAGATGAACTTTTCGTCTATAAAAATGGTGTGTTGGAAAAAACTATCAGTTGGAATGATTCGTCTGTTGGAATTGAGAATGCCAGAGAAGAAGCAGGTTATCGTCTTTTTCCCAACCCGGTAAGGGATGAGTTCCATCTTTCTTTTCCGCAGGAAGATAAACCGGAAGGCGTGTCGATAGTCAGCTTATCCGGACAGGTATTGAGGCATTGGAATATTCAGGAAGAATATGAGCAGACAGTTACTCTTTCGGCTGTGGGCTTGTATGAAGGACTTTATTTCCTTCGTGTTGACAATGGTAAAAAAGTATGTATGCTGAAGTTTTTAAAGATTTGATTATATAGTATTAGTTATGAAGAAGAATATTGTTTTCTTTGCATTGGTAATCCTGGGGCTGGCATCATGCTCAAGGCAAGAAGTGAGTTATTTTGATAATTTCCCGGAGGGGGCTGATCCCGTTGAGATTGGTACTAAAATAACTTACCGCTTCTTGGCTCAGGGGCATTCGCAGTATGGCAGTCCTTTACGTATAAACGAACCACGTACTCAGATTACTTATCCGGACGTTTGCACCTGGTTGGGAGGATTGTGGTTTGCTAAGGAATGTGGCAATGCGGAATTAACACAACGGTTGACCGAACGCTTCGAGCCTTTGTTTACTACAGAAGCATTTCTTCAACCGAAACCGAACCATGTTGATAACAATGTATTCGGAGCGTTGCCTTTAGAATTCTATTTGCAAACCGGTGATGAACGGTATAAGAAAATGGGGATGATGTATGCCGATTCGCAATGGGAGTTGCCGGCAGACTGGACGCTCGATCATCAGGATACATGCAAGAGCAGTATGTATGGTGATTTTGTAGATGCAGATGTCTGTCTGCCCCAGCAAAAGGAGTGGGCAGATAAAGGATACTCCTGGCAGACACGCTTCTGGCTGGATGATATGTTTATGATTACTGCTATACAGGCACAGGCTTACAGGGTAACGAACGAACGGAAATACATCGATCGTGCCGCCCGTGAAATGGTGCTTTACCTGGATTCCATACAACAACCTTCAGGTTTGTTCTATCATGCTCCGACAGCTCGTTTCTGTTGGGGGAGAGGCAACGGATGGATGGCTGTAGGCATGGCAGAGTTACTGCGTATTCTTCCGGAAGATAACCCGGACAGGAAAGCTATCATGCAGGGTTATCTCAAAATGATGGTACGCCTGAAAGAGATGCAGGACCAAAAAGGTATGTGGAAACAAGTTGTAGATGATGCATCTATGTGGGAAGAAACATCCGGTACGGGTATGTTTGCATATGCGATGATCGTAGGTGTAAAAAAAGGATGGCTCGATAAAGACGAGTATGGTCCTGCTGCCCGCAAGGCATGGATTGCACTTACTTCTTATGTGAACCAGATGGGAGATGTGGAAGGTGTATGCGAGGGCACTATGCTGGGAAATACAAGTGAGCATTATCGTAACCGCAAGCCACTGACGGGCGATCTGCACGGACAAGCTCCGGCATTGTGGTGTGCTTATGCTTTGATAGCTGAAAAAATTTAAAATTGATGAGATATACTGTTATTAGTTTTATTGTGTTGTTGTGCTGGGTATTTGATACCCATGCACAACAATATCATATTTCTACGGACCATCCGGCTGTTACTTTTGAAAAAGAGAATCCGCTTTTCTTATCTATATACAGTTGGCCGGAGACTCTGATCAGCTATCCGGTTACTTTTTCTCCGGATAGCAATGTTGAGAACCGTTTGGAGTTGATAGATACCCGGACCGGAAATCCGGTTGCTTTTCAACTTTCGGATAAGAAGTACGATAACAATCGTATTTGCTCTGCACGTATCCATTTTTTCGCCTCCATGTCTGCCGGAGGAGGTTTTAAGTATGTTTTGCGGTTGGGCAGCCGGAAGATGAAGTCTGATCATCCGGTATACATAGAACGAAAAACGGACTGTTGGATACTTGGAAATACGGATTTTAGTGTTGCCATTCCTGTAACTGCTACCGTGAATGACAATATCGCTCCGGCTCCAATTCTTTCTGTTTCAAAGGGAGAAGGAGCTTCCGGTCGTAACAGGTTGTACTCCGGTCATAAGAAAATAGTGTCCGTAGAGACTTCCGTAAAAGAGAGTGGAGAGCTGTTTGCCGAGTGTCTGGTACTTTACCGTTTGGAGGGAGGAGCCGAGTATCGGACTTCTGTTAAGGTGGTACAAGGCTATCCGTTTGTTATCTTCGATGAAGAGATGAGTGGAATAGAAAAACAAGACGGAGTTTTTGTAGATATGGAGTGGACCGACTTCCATCCGACTCATAAATATGCTAATTGGGATCGTCAGAAAGATGTGACCGTTGCTGACGGAGTACCTGTTGAACAACCTCTTTATACCAGTTATTGCCAGGAAGATCCGCATTGGACAGGTGAAGGATGGATAGAACAGGTTGACAAAGAAATGGTATATCGTCTGTTGCCTTTCGGAGGAAACTCTACACGGGAGCAGGTTCCTGTGATGACTTTTTGGGAGAGTGGGAAGGATGCACGTGAGTTGGGTGTATTTGTTTATGACCACAATCGCTGGAATGACCGGCAATACGGTATTTGGCAGCCTACTCCCGATCTGTCTGTCTATTTCAGATATGCGGATCAGAAACTCTATTTTAAGTATCCGGTACAAAATGGTACGCGCTCTACAGCAATAGCATTTACCCGGATCGGTGATACACACCCCAAAGTGGAGGCTTTCAATAAGAGTATTGATGATATTGCAGCTAATGGTGGAAAAGACCATTCGGCCGAAATGGTATTCCGGTATACGATGATGCTTCACCGGCAATATGCGTTACTGAATCTGGATAAGGTGAAGAACTGGGTACTGGAATATCCACGAGAAGCGAAACGCCCCGAAAATCCTTTTGCCAAAAGACCCAAAGAAACTTCTGCCGATCGGTTTTATAAGCAGATGGTCACTTCTCCGATGGCGTATTATATGACCGGGATGAACAGTTTTCCGGGCATTCATTCTATTTCTCACCGCCCGGTTTATTCACAGTGGGTACAGGATTATCTGACTTACTACAAAGATTTGTCCGACGAACAACGTAGGACTGTTGAGGCTCTTTTCTTATTGGCCGGTTATGTGAATATGCTTGAACCGATGAATGCCATTCGTACTTCATTGGCAGGCACTGCCAACATGGCTGCCGATGGATGGGCGGTGACCGGACAAACGGCTTTTCTTTTCCCGGAACATCCGATGGCAAAGGAGTGGGCTGATTTCTTTGAGAAGTCGATTGAAGTTTATGGTTTGTTTTATACCCGTCCGGAAGTCAGCTCCTATGAGTCTAAGGGAGGACGTTGGGTAGAAAGTCTGGGAGTGTACAATTGGGCTTATCTGCGTCCTACCGTACATTCGAATATAGCCTTGGAACTGTTTGACGGTAAAAATCGGTTTGCAGATTCTCATATGGCGGAAAGGGCCCGTTGGATGGTTGATATGGTAACGCCGGGACGAGCTTACCCACCTCATGGTGCACACGGTGGCGGCAGATTGGTGCCGCGTTATGCGCCTGTTTATGAATTAGGAAACTGGTTACAGTATTATGATCCGCTGGTAGCCGAAAATTTACGGTGGTTGGGAGCGATAGGAGAAGATGTGGAAGAGAAGGCGAATGATACGAAATGGGTAGAGGTACATAAGAATATGCATCAGACGAAAGATACAGGTACGAATCCGCATTTGAAAAGTTGCAAATATACCGGGCATGGGATTGTACTTCGTGCCGGAGTTGATTCGGATGAGGAACTTTCCATCCATCTGAATCAGATAGACAAGGGGCCCAATTACCGCTGGGGACATCAGGGGCAAGGTAATGCAGGCGGTATCTATTTCTATGTACAAGACAAGGTTTATACCGGTCATGAAAATGAGGCGGTAGGAGATCATACCCAGAATAATACGGATGGCGTAACCAATTTCGGAGTCATGAAAAACGGTACTTTCTGTAATATCGGAATGAATGAGCTGGTTGCCCCTTTATATGATCTGGAGATAGCTCAGATGGCTGAAGTACGTTCGGCAGAGGGAAAAGATTCTTTTGCATGGCCTGAATATGTATCCCGCAGTATTCTTCTGGTAGGGACCGATTATTTTCTGATTTACGATCAGACCGGAACTAATTGGAGAGCTTTCAACCGCTTTTCATGGTTCACCCGGAAAGAAGATGAATTTCCGAAGATTGTATTTATGGATAAAGTACGTCCGGAGTATTGGACAACGGCAGGAACTGCGAAGTCAAAAGGCTTTTACCGGGATGGTGTTGGTTCTTTGCTGACGCTGGTTACCCACAAGAAAGAATCGGTACGTGTTTTGGATGGTAAACTCACTGTTCCGGCATTATTAGCAGGAAATGATGTTTATGAATTCGTTCCGGATAAAAGCAGGACTCCGAAGGGGATAGTGCAGATTGCTACAGATAAGAGCCGGGATATTATTTTCAGGGACAGTGATCCCATTGCCTGGCATTCGGATTCTGTGACTTTCAAAGGAGAAGCAGGGATGGTTCGTCGGATGAAGAACGGAGATCTGCAACTGGCCCTGTTCAAAGGTTCTGAGATTGCTGCTGACGGTCTGGGTATTCGTCTTACGGGTGAGACAGAAACAGCCATCGCATTGACACGCTTTGTAAGTGGAGATTGTAAGGGGAGATTGAAGTCGGACGGTCAGGTGACGTTGACTTTGACAGGTGTGAAAGGGGGAAAACTCTATATCGACGGAGTGATGTACAAAGGGAATATAGCCGGAGTGAAACTACCTGCCGGAGAACATTCCATTGAATATACAGCCAAAGAACCTGTTCCTGTGCCCACAACGATTGAGGATGTTGTTTATGCAAAAGCCGGCAACATGGTTTATTTGTCAAAGCCCCAATCGGTGTCAAAGGTCCGTATGGAACTCTCGAAAGATGGAGGCAAAAGTTGGGAAGTATCAGGCACAACCACAAAAACTATATATATGTTGCCCAAACTGGCAGATGGTAAGTATCATGTACGTGCTGTCTCTGTCAACGGAAAGAAAGAGGCTGCTTCTGCCTGTGAATATCCGGTTTATATAAGTAAGTCTCCTTCTCATTACCCGGAAGGCTTGAAACTTCAACTTGATTCCGGTCGGATTGATCTCTCCTGGGGTCAAGTATTAGGTACTGAAGTTTATAGGGTTTACAGAAGGAAGCTGGGTGAGAAAGATTTCCTGAAGGTTTATGAGGGAAAAGCTACTTCTTTTGCGGATGAACAGCTTCAGGGAGTTGTTCCTGCCTTTAGCCTGCCTGGTAGCCAGGATAATGCTGATGCCGATAGAAGTGGAATTATTGTATACGAGTATACTGTGACCGCTTTAAATGGAAATGGAGAGAGTGTAATGGCTCCGGTGGTGAACAGTGATCCTGCTTCATGGGCAAACTGGTATCCATCTACTGAACTGAAGTTCAAACGTCGTTCTGCATTCTGGATGGAACCGTATGTTCCGGCTAATGCAATTCCCGGGAAGTATTATCCGGATTGAGAATAGTGGGACACTTGGTTGCGTTGGTTAATGACTATTGAAACGCAGAATTCTAAGACCTGCACAAATATTTGCGCAGGTCTTAGAATTCTGTATTTCAACAATCGTTCCCCTTCTGTGTTTTTAATAATGCTCTATCAGGCGTCCGTTTCCATTTGGAATTTACGGCTTACCTTCATCAGATTGATTGTATAAGTTACCACATTTTGTGCTTCTTGCACCATTGTCAGGTATATCATACTTACTCTGACACTGCCTGTTTGGCTTTGGATGCGTTGTAACTCCTGACGTTTCAAGTGTGAAAGTTGGGCATTAAGGTCATTGGCACGACGTACTTCTTCCTCAAAATCATTATAATCGTTGGATTCAAGTTTCTTGCGGCACTGCTGTATCAGATAAGTGATATCTTCGGCTACGTCTCCGAATTCTCCCTTCTGAATGGCATCCAGCGGATTGAAGTTATTGTCTGTATGTTCCAGACAGGGTTCGCACAGGCGGGCAATACTGTATACCAGTTCGCTGGCAAAATCATTTCCCTGATAATAGTAAAGACCTTTTTCGAGTACGGTGTTATTATCCAGTTTGCACATCGCTACGGTTCCTGTTCGCTTCATTTGCTTGATAAGCTGCTTCTCAAACTTGGTGGAACCCATTGAGCGGCGCAATCCTCGCAGGTTTTCGTGAAGGAAGGAGGTGACCGTCAATTCAAAGTTGGTTTCAGCATATTCAAGTACTTTGCCTAACTCTTCGCGGGTGTGCTGGCGCATCAATTGCAAGGCTTCGTCACTGTTGCTGGTTTGCATCAGTTGTTTCAGTGTTTCGTTGCCTTTTTCCTTCTCTTTTTTCTTTTTATAGATTACCTGGCTGCGAATAAGCGAGAGTACTGCCAGAGCGATAAGGGCGATGATAGCAATTGTACCTCCGAAGTAGATAATCATGGCTACGAAGAAGCAGATGGTGAAAGCCGCTCCGGCGGTAAGAAACCAACCGCCAATAACGCTTAGAACACCGGTGATGCGGTAAACGGCAGAGTCGCGTCCCCAGGCACGGTCGGCCAGTGAGGTACCCATGGCTACCATGAAAGTGACATAGGTGGTAGACAACGGAAGTTTCAAAGAAGTACCTAATGCGATAAGTAATCCTGCCAATACCAGATTGACCGATGCACGGACAAGGTCGAAGGCAGCTCCGTCGGCAATGATGGCTTCGTCTTTACGGAAACGGGTGTTGATCCACTTTTTTGTACCTTCCGGCACTATTTCTGAGACGCCATTTGCCAGTGTCATACTGATGCGTACCAGCGTACGGGCAATTGGGGTACTACCGAAAGTTTCTTCTCCTTCGTCCTGGCGGGAGAGGTCTACGGAAGTCTTGATAACGTTATGGGCTTTCTTCGATGTACAAAGCGCATATACCATGATCGCTCCTGCACCTATCAGGAAGTACCAGGGAGTTTTGGCGGGACCTAACAGTGACGACATGAGAAAATCATTCGGACCTGCTGCCATGCCATTGGTTGTATAGTCAATAAAAGAAGAGTAGCCGGCCAGGGGGACACCTATAAAATTGACAAGGTCATTGCCTGCAAATGCCAGTGCTAATGCGAATGTACCTAACAATACCACTACCTTAAATATATTCACTTTCAGCCAGTGGAGTATTTGCATCAATAGGGTGAAGAAGACAAAGAAACATCCGATCAGCATTGCTGTGTTATCCTGTACCCACTGTTTGGCCTCTGATGTCATAAATGAGCTGTCTTTCAACCCTTTGATGAGCATGAAGTAGATGATGGCCGTAGTTGCGATGCCACCGAACAGCGCAATGCTGTATTTCATCTTCTTTTTATAGTTGAAAGTAAAGATGATACGTGCCAACCATTGTACCAGCATACCGAAGAAGAAAGCGATGGCCACTGAAACGAAAATAGCCATAATGACGGACAATGCTTTATCCGTATTGATCAGGTCGCCCAGCCCCAGCATGTCATTGTTGTGGACTTTGATAAGTGCCAGTGCGAAGGTACCTCCCAATAGCTCGAACACCATTGAAACGGTGGTAGAGGTAGGCATCCCCATTGAGTTAAACACATCGAGCAGTACGACATCCGTCAGCATCACGGCAAGCAGTATGCACATGATTTCGGCGAAGTAAAAATGCTCGGGTTGATAAATGCCGTGTCGTGCGATGTCCATCATACCATTAGACAACGAAGCACCGATAAATATACCGATGCCTGCTATGAATAATACTGTTTTAAAGGAAGCTGCTTTCGCTCCGATGGCGGAATTTAAAAAGTTAACGGCATCGTTGCTCACTCCGACCATGAGGTCGAATACTGCAAGCACAAATAAGAAGATGACGATGCAAAGATAGATTGTCTCCATAAATGTATTCTGTTTCTGACTGCAAAGGACGGATTTTCGTGTTGCAGAGAAGTGTCATACATATTACAAAGATGTTTCATTTTTCCTTTTCAGGTAATTATAGAAAGTATATTGTGCCCGGATACCCTCTCCTTTGGACTTACTTTTGAACACATTGCACAACCTCTCGTCTACGAAACAAGCTTTGCGATTGTCAGAAAGTTGTATGTTCAGCATGTCGATCATTTCCTGCCGCAGTTCGGGGGAGAGTACAGGGGTCACAGCTTCGATCCGGCGGTAGAGATTGCGGCGCATCCAGTCCGGTGAACCGAAATAGATTTTCGGATGTCCGGCATTGCCGAAATACCACACGCGGGCATGTTCAAGGAATGTATCCACAATACGGGTGACACGAATGTTGCGGCTGTATGACTGTCCCGGTATCAGGCAACAGATACCTCTGACGATCAGGTCAATTTGTACCCCTCGTTGTGAGGCTTCATATAAGCGGTCGATCATGGCAGGGTCCTGTAATCCGTTCATCTTTAATATGATTCTTCCGCCCTGTCCTTTTTCGGCCAGTTCTATTTCGTGGTCGATAAGGCGGTTCAGCTCTGGTATCAGGTTGAAACGTGCTACAAGCAGTGTGCTGAATTTGGGATTCTCTTTCCCCTGCAAGGTGCAAAAGAGCGTATAAAGGTCTTTGGTTATTTTAGGATTACAGGTGAATAGTCCGCAATCGGCATAAAGCATGGCTGTCTTTTCATTGAAATTGCCGGTACCTATATAAGCAAAGTCGCAGGTTTTAGGATCGTCACCTTTACTCTTCCGGCGGATAAGGGCTACTTTGGCATGCACTTTGAGCCCCGGAAGGCTGTAGATGATTTTTATTCCGGCGGATTTCATCATCTCCGCTGTAGCCAGGTTATTCTCTTCATCAAAGCGGGCTTTGAGTTCTACGAATACGGTTACTTTCTTTCCGTTTTGCGCAGCTGCTATCAGCGTATTGATGACTGCGGAGTTTTCGGCTACACGATATTGCGTTACCATGATTTCTTTCGTTTGCGGATCGTGTACAGCTTCATACAGGAAGTGTATAAAGTGTTCAAACGAGTGGTAAGGATAATAAAGCAACAGGTCTTTCTGCTTCACATAGTTGAATATGGATTCTTTTTCATCCAGGCAATTCAGCTTCATAGGTTTGGGCTTTTCCAGTGACTTCAATGCCTTGTTCGGGTTGGGCAGATGACGCAGGTCTTCAAGATTGAGATGTTTGTCGCCCGGAACCAGTTCCTCTCTGTTTATTTGGAAGGCATCTACAAGGAAGTCCAGAAAGTCCGATGGCATGCCGCGGTCGTATACAAAACGGCATACAGCTCCTATTTTGCGTTTCTTCACTTTTTTCTTCACCTGCTCCACAAGGTCGGCGGTGCTGGTAGTATCGTCTATCAGTATATCGGCATCCCGGGAGATTTTAATGCAATAACTGGAGTCCACATCGTATCCCGGGAAGATGAGGCCGATATTGGCCTTTATGATATCCTCAATAAACATCAGGTAATAGTTGTCCCCCTGTTTGGGAAGTTCGATGAAACGGGGCACTTTGCTATACGGCATCTTCATTACGAAATATTGCACATGATCCGGGTCGGTCTTCTCCGTGCCGTGCATGAAGAGACGCACTGCGAGATAAAGCCGGTTGTCCCGCAAGAATGACACGACGCGATCTTTGCATACCGGCACCGGTTGGAGGAAGGGGAATATCTCTTCACGGAAGAAGTTCCGGATGAATTCCTGATGGAACGGTTCTACATTCCGGCTCTGATAAAAAATAATGTGGTTCTTGCGTAAGGCAGGCAATATCTTATGTTCGTAGATACGGATACGGTCTTCCAGTTGGCGGTTTACTTCCCGGTTGATATTTTCCAGCAATTCGGCAGCCGATTGTACCGACTCTTCATCGCTTTGGGTGACACCCGATGCCACTGCTTTATGATCGGCTACACGTATTTTGTAAAACTCCTCCAGGTTGGAAGAGTAGATGGATATGAAGTTGATGCGCTCATACAGTGGAAGTCGGTCGTCATTAGCTTCCAGCAGTACGCGATAATTGAATGACAGCCAGCTTATGTCTCTTTTAAAATACTGATAATTGCTTTCCATTGCGTTAAGATTTTCCCAAATATAAGTACCTTTGTGCATATAAACAAAGAAACTATGATGAAAGTTGGATTATTATCGGATACGCATGCATGGTGGGATGAGAAATACTTGGAATATTTTGAGTCTTGTGATGAAATATGGCATGCAGGAGATATCGGTTCGGTGGAGGTAGCCGAAAAGTTAGCGGCTTTCCGCCCTTTGCGTGCTGTTTATGGAAATATTGACGGGCAGGAGATCCGTAAGATGTTTCCGCAGGTCAATCGGTTTACGGTAGAAGGTGCTGAGGTCTTGATAAAACATATCGGAGGTTATCCGGGGAAGTACGATCCCTCTATAATAGGTAGCCTGATGGCGCGTCCGCCTAAGTTATTTATCAGTGGGCATTCGCATATCCTGAAGGTGAAGTATGATAAAACATTGGATATGCTTCACATCAATCCCGGTGCGGCAGGGATGTCCGGTTTTCATAAAGTTCGTACCATGGTACGTTTTGTGATAGAGAACGGGGCGTTTAAGGATTTGGAAGTAATAGAGTTAGCGGGGTAAACTGGGAATATTCCCCGGCTCCGGGGAGGGAAATGCTCGGCTCCGGGGAGGAAGATGCTCGGCTCCGGGGAACACTCTCCTCCCCGGAGCCGGGCATTTAGCTCTATTCAGCCCCCGTCCCCCATGACTTCATCGGTTCCGGTCCCATCTCAAGAGTGAGTGTCCCTCCTTTTGCAATGTCGGCATGATCAATAAAACATTGGTTGTACTCTTTGTCGTTGAGCCATGCGCGCTGGATGTAGATGTTCTTCTTTGAGTTGTTCTTTGCAACGATGCTGAATGTTTTTCCATCCTCCAGGTGGAAAGTTACTTTGTCGAATGCAGGGCTTGTCAGTTCATATCGGGTCTCTCCCGGGCAAATGGGGTGGATGCCGGCTGCTGCAAGTATGTACCAGGCAGACATCTGACCGACGTCTTCGTTTCCTGCCAGTCCTTCAATGTCGTTTCGATAGGCATTCTCACAGATACACCGGGTCCATTTCTGCGTCAACCATGGGGCATTCAGCCGGTTGAACATAAAGGGAACCTGATGCACCGGTTCGTTGGAGTGGTTGTAATACTCATTCCACAGGAAGTGCTTGGGTGTCTTCTCAAAGAAGTCTTCCAGATCGTTCAACACCTTCTCTTCTCCACCCATGAGTGCTACCATACCGTCGATGTCATGGGGTACAAACCATCCCTGTTGGTAGGGGTTCGATTCGATGGAGCCGTGCCATTCCGTCAATCGGCCGTTGGCGGGCCACTCTTCCCAGGCACCGGATTCGCGTTTAGGGCGGAACCACATCTTGTCTTCCGAGTCGAAGATGTTCTTGTAGTACAATGACTTCCGGGTATACTTCTCGGCGTCGTCCGTTTTGCCCAATGCCTTGGCAAGCTGTGCCACGCACCAGTCTGTGTATGCATATTCCAGTGTCTCCGAGATAGAATATCCCTTCTCTACGGGTGTGTATCCTAACTCTTCTTTGTTCCCGATCAACTCGGAGGTACGTACGGCTGCCCGGTAGGCTTTCTCAATGTCATACTTCCGGATGTTTTTGGCATAAGCATCTGCCAGAACTGAGATGGCCGGATTGCCCACCATACATCCGCTGTAGGCATTGAAGAACTCCCATCTTTCCAAATATCCTTTTCCGCTCTCTTCGGCCAGCGTCACTAACGAATTTATCTCGTCATTCACCAACGTGGGATTGATGATGGTTTGCAGGGGGAACTGGCTTCTGAACACGTCCCAGCCACTGAAGATGGTCCGTTTTGTGAAGTCGGCCGTCTGATGAATCTGATGATCGCCGCCCGGATACCGTCCGTCTACGTCTGTCATGTTGCGCGGATCGATCATGGTGTGATACAGGGCAGTGTAGAATGCGACTTTCTCATCATGGGTGCCTCCTTCCATTAAGATTTTCGAAAGCTCTTTGTTCCACAACTCTTTGGCCTGTTTCTTCATCCCGTCGAACGTTTGCCCCTGCAACTCTGCTTTGAAGTTCTTTTCAGCACCCTCCAAGTCGGAGAAGGAGATACCTGCTTTCAGGGTAACCTCTTCTTGATCGGTGGTGGGGAATTCTGCAAAGAAACCTACGTGTTTGCCTTCCAGTGACTTCTTGCCTCTGATAATGCTCGATTGGGCGATGCGAGCCTGATAATTGTCACTCAACACATTTTCGCGTTTGCGTTCCCAATCATCCGGAATGTCGGCACTCCAGAAACCATAATTGTCCAAAGGTTTGCTGAACTCTGCATAGAAAAACACCGTATAGTCGGGGTTGCCATATCCGTCTCCCCAACCACCTCCTTCGGGTGTGCACTTCATCCAACCGCGGATCGTGTTGTCATTGACCACTTCCACGTACTGCGTGGTAGAGGTTTCGCCAACGCGTCTTGCCAGATCGATCTGGATGCGCGACAAGTCGCTGGCAGGGTAGGTAAATCTCAGCGCACCTCCGTGCGGAGAGGCAGTTGCCTCCGTTAGGATGTCATACTTCGTTAAGCGTGCGGTGTAGTATCCGGCAGAAGCGGCTTCCGATGCTTTGTCGTACTCCGAGCGGTATCCCTTCTTCTCCGGATCGCTCTCTTTGCCGGCAACCACATGAAGTTCGCCGGTAGTGGGCATCACCAGGAAGTTTCCTAAGTCGCCATACCAGCCAATGCCGCTCATTTGGGTGAAAGCGAATCCCTCGATAGTCTTATGCTGATAGCCATATCCCGATCCGTAGTCGCCTCCGGTGATGGTGTTGGGACTTACCTGGGTCATTCCGAACGGAGTCGCTGCTCCGGGAAAGGTTTTCCCCATACTGTTGAAAGATTGTTCCGTATCGGCTTTGACACTGGTGCCAATGAAAGGATTGACGTAGGATGACAGGTCTTCCGCACCGTCCGTACGGCTTTGGCAGGCGCTCATGCCTGCCAGTAATGCCAGTAAAAAAAACTGAATGAATGAGTTTTCTATTCATAAAAGATAATATTATTGAAAAAGAATGAGCAAAACTCACCACAGAGTAGCACAGAGTTCCACAGAGTACTATTTATCCGATAAAACGCGGATTAACACAGATAAACACAGATAGATTAAAAGACTGTATTTCTTTATCATCTATTTGTTTCCCTTTGTGAAAATCTGCGTTAATCCGCGTTTCATCAAAGATTTAAACTCTGTGGAACTCCGTGTTACTCTGTGGTGAAATGCCGATTCCGATATAAAAAAACGAACTCTTAATTAATGAATCGTTACTTTCACCGTAGATGCTTCGTTATTGCCATAGGATAGACGGACAATATAGACGCCTTGTTCCAAAACAGCAGAAGATTGTTGGGCAGCCGTAGCGCATACACCGGCTGACATCATCAAGCCATTGGCAGACAAGATGGTATACTCTACCGGTTCTTGCCTGTTGTTCTTAATGGTAATTTGTCGTTGAGCGTTGGCGTAGGTTTCTACCCCGTCAAATGCAATAGAGTGGATGCCTGTGATAATATCTTCGCTAATGCTGGCAAACTGACTTCCCAGGTCCGCCTGGTCTACTGCCTGCACGCCGAAAGTATACTTTCCGCTTGCCAGTCCGTTCAGTTCAAAACGGTTGGTCTGGATCAATGGAATCAGGTTCCGGACTTTCAATACTCCGGTTTGAACATCTGTCGGTGCATAGGCATATACAGTGTTGTCGGCATTGTTTTTTACGTACACATTGTAGCGAAGTGCCTCTTGCGGCGTATGGTCGTCTGTTGCTTTGCTCCATGTCAGGATCACTTTGCCGTCCATCGACTCCACTTTCAGATTGGTAGGAGTCGCAGGCGCTGCGTTTGCCTGAATATGACTCTTGCTCAGATCATTGAAAGCATACGCGTTTTTCCAGTCATTCTGCCAGCCGAAAGAAGCTACATCCAATGTACCGTCTCCGTTGATGTCCACCAGGTTGATGGCTCCGCATCTTTCTGTTATTTCCGACGGAACACCGCCCAAGGCAAATGTATTGTCTCCGTAATTATAGAAAACACGGGTTACAATGCCTTCTCCGGTCACAATCAAATCCATGAAACCATCGTTGTTGATGTCTCCTGCCGTAGCCTGAACACATTTACCGTTGATAAGGCCGGCACCCTTGACTTTGATAAAATTACCGCTTTTATCGTTCAGGTACAGAGTGGCGCTTGTCTCGTTCACTTCCACAATATCTGAATAACCGTCGCCGTTGACGTCTACCAACGCTGCATCAGAGAATGGCTTCGGAACAAACCCGTCCATGGCTACCTGCTTGAAAGTACCGTCTTGATTGTTGATGTAAAGGTAACCTACATCTTCGGCTGAAGGCAGAAACGCGCGTCCCTGGTTGTAAATGTCGAGATAGCCGTCGCCGTTGACATCGCCTACGTGCACGGAACCCTGTGTGATGTGTCTGAACTCTCCTCCGTCAACCACCGTCGTCTGGCGTACAAATCCTTTTCCTTCCATGTTTTTGTAGAGGGTAGTGGCAGCAGTTCCGGTAGCTTTGTTATACGGCACATCGCTGGAAACAAGAAGGTCCGTCCAACCGTCATTGTCGTAATCAAAAGCAATCAGTCCGCGTCCGCTGTGTTCGTCTTTCAAGAAATAGTGTTTCAGGAATCCGGCAGCGAGTGTTGTGTTTTTTACATAGGCATACTGATTCTCCGCACCCGTATTTTCAAGAATGAGAGGCAGGCTGGTTCCGCTCGAACCTTTTCCCATCACCACGATGTCCAGGTCGTTGTCATTGTCGTAGTCTATAAAGATAGCTTTCGACCGGGACATTGCTGCCAAGTCGGCATTGTCGCTTTGAACTCTTTTGAACTTCCCGTCTTGAGTCTGCTCATAGAGTGCCAGCGTGCCGGAGTCTCTACCTCCTGTGATGAGCATGTCTACTCGTCCGTCGTTGTTGAAGTCACCCCAGATGGCATCTCCCGACTCTAAATAGTGGGGGAACGTACCACCTACTGTCCAAACTACCTCTTCCACCTTCAACGCGGGGTATTTAACGGTAAGGAATTCGCTGGCAACGTCTGCCTGGTCAACAGACTGTACACCGAACGTGTATTTACCATCCGGCAGGTTCCATTCAAATGAGTTCTGATTGATCAGGGTTGTGATGGCTCCTCCTGTCTTCAGCTTGCCGGTAGTGAAATCTGCCGGAGAATAGAAATATACAATGCCGCTGTTCTCATCTTTGGCATAGACGTTATAACGAATGGCATTGCTCGGAGTGATGGCATCTGCCGCAGGTTCCCAAGCCAGCGTAAACTTTCCGTCGGCATAGGTTATGGTCAGGCCAGCCGGAACTCGGGGAGCAATGTTTGCCGGAAGGGTGTTTTGAGACAGGTCATTCAGCACATAAGCACTTGTAAAGCCGTCGCCATAACCAAAGTTAGAGAGATCTAAAGTCCGGTCGCCGTTGATGTCTACCAAGTTTAAGTTACCTGAGCGGGCAGTCACCTCTTTGGGCACATCCACACCTTTGAACGTGTTGTTGCCGTTGTTGTAGTAGATCTTGGTCATGATGTTGAAACCGGAAACCACCAGGTCTGTCCGTCCGTCATTGTTCACATCGCCGGCGGTAATGCTTGTGGCTCCGCTTTTCGTCAAACCGGTCACCGTTTCATCGTATTTGGTGAATGTGTTGTCCTGGTTGTTGATAAACAGATTGGCAGCGTTGCTGTTTATTTCGACAAAGTCATCGTAACCGTCTCCGTTGATGTCAGCAAAGACCGTCTCTGCTGCCTGTGAAGCAGTAAAGAGTTGAGAAAGTGCTTCCGAACGGGAGAAAGTACCGTTCTTCTGATTCAGATACAGGTCTGCGTAGAAATCACCGTTCCATCCCTGAACGAAGACATCGGCATATCCGTCATGATTTGCATCGCCCACGTGGACCGATCCTCCGCTCACTGCCCGGAAGTCATTACCGTCCACCACATTGGGCATCCGTTCAAATTTTCCCTGGTTGTTACGGAAAAGAGCGGTTACGCTGCTCCCGTCGGTTGTTACTCCTGTTAGGATCAGATCCTGCCAGCCGTCGTTATTGTAGTCGAATACTTGCAGGAAGCGTCCCGGGCGATCATTATCACCAGCATTGCCGGAGGTGACGCCCATCAGCTCTGCACTGCGTTCCGTATCTTCCGAGAAGGTGTATTCGGGTGCACCGTTGTTCCGGTATACATGCGTTACGATCTTCCGGTTACCGGAAACCTCGTTGGTTCTTCCGGAGATGATCAGATCGAGATTGCCGTCGTTGTCATAATCAATGGCAGCGGCAGAAGCCCAGTTCAAGGGGGGCAGGGTAGTGGCTTGCAGGGTAAAACCGGCACCACCGTCATTCATATACAGCCCGATGTTACCACCGCCTTGTCCGGCGATGTAGAAGGCATCTTTATAACCGTCGTTGTTGAAGTCTCCCCAGATGAATCGTCCGTCGATCACCCAATCGGCAGGAAAACTGCCACCTGACTTCCAGACAGCTTCTTTCAGAACCTGCGGAGTGGGGTTCTTGGGGAAGATCTTGAATAGCTTCACATCTCTTGTGGGTATACTTTCAGTCCAGTTACCGGTCTTTATCGATTCCTTATTACCCCACAATTCGCGAACGACGTATTCCGTACCCAGCTCTAAGCCCAGACGATCGAAATCCATCGTCCGGTTGATCATTGTGCCATAATTAAATGTAGCCACATACATGGTGTCTGCCACAGTGGCATAGAAGCTACGGGCAGCATCCTGATTTCCTCCGGCCGGAGCAGAATCCACCGGACGGAAAGCTTTGCACTGACTTGCAATTCTTATGATCTCAGGGTTAGTGAGGAGCTTCTTTGCACGTGCTTTGGCGGTGATTACAGCGGCATTGGAATTGTCGCTGAAATCATCTCCCAATATAAAGATACCCGTAAGGATAGAGGAGGTGATGCGCGAACGGTTTTCGGCTTCCGAATAACCCTTGATCACTACATGGTCAGCATCGTTATACTGATAAACGTGGTCGAGCCACCAGCCGTAGCTCAAGCAGTTCAACACGTATTTAGTGTTGTTAATATCGCCCCATACGTCACAACTGATGCGACGGCTCTGTGCATACTGGGCAGGGAAAATGGGTGCAATGGACAGATTGACGTAGATTCTTCCGGCGGCATATTTGTATATCTCCTGCATACCTTTGTTGTAAGCCTGTATACCGGTATGTACGCTCTTGTCGTAATAACTGTCTGCTTCTACCGCACCATGAGACATAAAGTCGATCTTTACATAGCTAAACCCTTTGGCTATATGGCTTTCAATGGCGTTCTTTATACCGGAAAGTACTGAAGGGTGGGTTGGATCGAGTGCATAAGCACCGTCGAAGCGGATGTATTCTCCATTGGCTTTCAGGCAAACATCGTATGGATCGTCTCCCCAGGAAACGAACGTATTCATGTATCCTCCCACCTTTTGTCCTCTCGCTTTGCATTCGCTGATGAAGGCTTCCATCTTTCCTTCGTCGTCCAGCTTTCCGCCGCCGGCATCCAGTCCGATATACACATCATTCGCTCCGTTGGAGAATTCTTTCAGTTCATTCTTGATGAAAGCGGCCGTCTCAGATGCGTTCTGATAGTTTACATCTCCTTGCAGCACTCCCCAGCTGTTCCAGCCGAAAGGTTTGTTACCGTCCCAGACGGCTTTGGGAGCAACAATAGCGTTTACATCCCCAAAGGTTTCCAGGCCTTGGCGCCAATCGGCGAAGTAACCGATGAATACTTTAGGCGATTTGATGATCTTACCTCTCAGCTTTCCGTGAGGGGTAGGGGTATTGGTCTTGTTATTATTGAACCCTTTGTCCGTGTACTTGTCTCCGCTGTTTTTGTAATACGTGTCACGGGTAAATTCGGAGGTTATCCCGCCATATACTTCCAGATTGGTAACCTCGTTGCTGTTCCTTGTATATGCCACCACTCCTGTCTTCCAGTCGGTGTGTTCTACTGAGCCGAGAATCAATCCCTGTCGCGTGTCGTCATTGTAGAGTCCGCCTACTTCATAGCTCGTAGAAGACTCTGCTGTCTCTTCGGAGTTGAAGTTATAGGAGCCGAAGCGTACAAAACCATCGTTGTCAAAAGGAACAAACAAGGCTCTGTTTTTATTGGCAGGCAGGAAGCTGACTTCAGTCGTGCTTCGTACGGGTGCCATGTAATTGGATGCTAATTCCTGATCGGATGCGATGCTGAACTCCGTCAGTATATAGTCATTGTATAAGTAATAATCCTGAGTGACCGTAATACCATCGGTTGTGTTGGCCGTAACGGTTATTTTTTTCCCTGTGCCGAACGGGTCGGCTACCTCTGCCGTCTGAATCGCATATCCACTCAGTTGGTCTTGGAAATACTCTTTATCTCCGTTTTTGAATGCACAACTACTCTCATTGACTACGAGCGTATTGTTGTGGTATACACTTACTTTGGCATTGTTCTCGTTGATGTCGATTCGCCATTTCCCTACCGTTACATCTGCGGCGCAAACCGGATGAGTCGGGAAACAGAGAAATGACAGACAGCAAACTGCTGTTAATAAGACTTTGGTTCTCATGCTATTGGGGTTTTATTGAATTCTGATTAGTTTCACATCTTTTCCCGGGATGGTAATGGCTTTACTCAGGTCAATCTCCGCTCCACTCCAAAGTTCTTTGGCGTTAAGAGTTTCTGCAGGATTGAGACCTATTCTTTCGAGCGGTACATTCACGCTCATTTCTTCTTCTCCGTAATTGAAAACTACGTAGTAAAGTGTGTTATTATCCTGTCTCATGAATTGATTCTCGGAATTAGTTCCGATACCCTCTATCGGACGGAAGGATACACCGTTGGCAATGAGATTGACGTCTTCATTCGTCAGATATTTGGTTGCACGTTCCTTACCTTCTTTTGAGCCGCCTTCACTAAAATCGTCACCTGCAATGTAGAGTCCGGTGATGACAGCTGAGGTGATTCTTGCACGGTTTTCTCCTTCGGTGGCATCCTTCAACACCACGTGGTCGGCATCATTATATTGGTAAACACGATCAATCCACCATCCGTACGAAACGGCATTCATGGTATATTCCGTATCTTTTATCTTGTTCCAGGCATCGCAGGCAATACGTCTTGACTGGGCATACTGAGCTGGGAATATCGGTGAGATGGAAAGGTTGATATACATATCACCAAAGTACTTGTTCAGTAAAGCCATTCCGTAGTTATAGCCCTGTATACCTGTCTGTATTTCGGGGTTATACCAATGGTCTGCTTCCATAGCTCCATGCGTCATGAAGTCCATCTTTACATATTCAAAACCACAACGGCGGAAGAGTTCGGATGTTTTCTTCATTTGTGCTTCTATTGCCGGATGGGTAGGGTCTACGGCATAAGCGCCGTCCAGTTCCTGTGGCTTGCCGTTTGCATACAAGTATACATCTTTATATTTGTATTCAGGTGCATCATGCAGTACGTTTTCAGCCTGTCGGCCCCAGTCGGTGAAAGGAGTCCAGTATACACCGGCAATCTGTCCGTTTGCTTTGCAACGGTTAACAAAAGCGGTCAGTTCTTGCTCTGAAAAACTGTTCCAACCGGAATCCAGCCCGATATATACGGTATTGTCTGTATTACAGAAGTGGTTGTTTTGAAGATTGTTCTTGAAGAAGTCCGAAACTTCCAATGCTTTGGGGTAAGTAAGCCCGAACTGCAATACTCCCCAGCTGTTCCAACCGCAGGGTACTGCTTTGTCCCATGCTTTGGGAGGTGCTATCAGAGCATTGGCATCGGCATACTCTTCCAGTCCTGTGCGCCAATCGTCAAAAAGTCCGAATAAAACTAACGGTGATTTAATGCTTTTACCCTTTAGGGCACCGTGTGGCTTGGAGTCGCGTGTCAATTCGTCGGCAGCACCTCCGTAGCAGATCAATGATTTTAAATTGTTGGCGTCTCCGGATTGCATTTCGATGGCTGTTTTCCAGTTGTCGTGCTCTATAGAACCTACAACAAAGCCTTTTCTACTCTCATTGTTGAAAACAGCTGTAACTTCGTAACTGGTTAGTTTATCAAAGGTGAGTGGATGCGACTGGTAGCGTACCCATTTGTCGTTATCGAAAGGAATGAACAGAGCTCTATTGGTTCCCTTATCCAATAGCTGCGGCATCTCGTCTATGTTAATTGGGGCCATAAGGTTTGATTCCACTTCGGCTGATTCGCCGTTCAGCGTGAACTCCGTCAGGAAGTAGTTTTTACCGGGGATGGGGTAAAATTGTTGTTCCAGTTGTGGCAGATCTTTTCCGGTGTAAGTGACCTTGACTACCGGTATTTGCCCGAAAGCATTTTCCACTTCCTCTGTGGTCATCCGGACTTTGGTGTAATCTTTAGACGTAATTGTATCGCCATCGTACAGGAAGGAGGCGTACAAGCCGTTCAGGGAATAGTTGTCGCCAGCTTTAATATCAATGGTGTTACTTTGCTTGTTGTATTCAAAAGTCCACTGATCCAGATTGATTTTCGTGTTGCTGCAAGAAGACAGGCAACCAACCACGAGAAAGTTTAGAAACAGATATTTAATAAAGCTTTTCATGTTGTGAAGATTGTTTTATTTCGAGACTGTTGTAATCAGCCTCTTGTTTATACTAATTGAAAATTGACTATTGATAGCTCTTCCTTCTGAAAGGAATATTTGGCACATAAGGAGGTGAAGGTAGCATCTCCCAATAATAGTGTGCCACAAGGAAAAGGGCGTGGATAGGGCTTTTGGTAGTTCTCTGCTGTCAGTTTCAGATATTCCGAGAATTCGTTACTGTGATAAATAAAGGGTAAGCCGGTGAGAGTTGTTTGGGCCTTGGTGAAAATTTCGTCGAAAGTACCTATCTTCTCTTTGTTGTTTTCGGCAATGCGTATGTCCCAGACGTTATTATGACCGAAGTGCAGACAAATGGCATCGGGACGGGTTGTTACTACTACTCCCAAGGCACCGTTTCCTAACAAAGCTCCTTCAAAGAAACCGGGAACGGGTTTGTCTGCAATAATAGGATGCTTAGCAGCTATTTTCTGTGAGTCGATGGCATGTGTAGAGATGCTTATTAAAGATAAAATGCCGACTATCAGATAGTGTGTCTTTCTCATAATAATAGGTTTTAGAAACTGAAAAAAGGAACTGTCCCCAATATAGCTGAAATGAAACAGTTCCTTTTCTTATAATAATATCCTGAAAAATCTATTTTACCTTATTTACCTACTTTATAGGTGCGTCCTCCGGTTGTGATCAGATAGATACCGTTTGAAGAAACTGGAATCACCTTGTTTGCTTTATCTTTTGTTACTACTCTTCCAAGCATATCGGTTACTTCAACATCGAGGTTACTGTCTGCTCTTACGATAAAGCCTTCTTTAACTGTTTCGATGCGAACGTTGTTGGCTACTTCGCTCTGAGCAATACCGGTATCTTTACCAAGTAATTGAGTTGTGAAAGTACTTGCACCTTGTGCCTGATCGATGGCCTGTACACCAACGGTGTAGCTATAACCTTCGGAAGCATCTACTTTCATAGAATATGATTTCAATACACTGCGTACACCTGTCTGATAGTCAGTAATCACTTTCAAACGTCCTGTTTCCGGATTGGCTGGGATAATCATTGAAATCTTTCCGGTATTGTTGTTTTTTACATAAACATTGTAGAACAACGCCTCTGCAGGAGTTACATCATCGGTAGCGTCGTCCCAAGTTACAGTCAACATACCCTTTTCGATTTTGGCGACAACATTGGTAGGAGCAGTAGGAGCTTGGTTCACCATTTCAGATGTGTTTTTGAATAGAGCAACTTCATTTGAAACATTACCATCCACTCCGAATGCATCTAATTTACCGTCATTAGAGAAATCGGCAATAACAAGTCCACCCTGACGTTCGCCAGCGTTAAATACTTCTTTTTCGCCTCCATAATTGTATGTATTATTGTCACCTTGATAGATGATACCACTAAAGTATCCTAAGCTATTTGAATATCCCATAAGTGCGGCATCAAGTTTTCCGTCATGATTCATATCTGCAAAAGTACCAGTGGGTACTGCTCTTACCTGTACGAAACCTGAAGTTTCCATATCTACCGGAGTAAAGACAAAGTCACCCTCATTCATGTAGATTGTTCCTCCGCCGGGAGTTGGTGCACCATCACCCAACAAGATAAGATCCATTAGGCCGTCTCCATTCAAGTCTTCTACAAAAAGAGTGATATCATAACCTCCCTGAAAAGTATCATTATCAAACGGTGTCACGTCCAAGAATGCAGTACCTTCTTCTATATTCTGATAGATTCGGATTTCTTTGCCGGACTCTCTAACGCTACCATCTTCATTGTCAGCATATCCGGTACAAAAGATATCCAGCCAACCGTCGTTGTCAATGTCTACAAAAGCAACGTCACCATGACTCATCGGTTTAAAATTACCATCCAACCCCTCTTCTCCGAAGGTTTCTGCTATTTTTTGTATAGTGAAAGTTCCGTCACCACCATTGTTCTTGTAAAGTTCAACGAAGCGTCTTTTAAGGCGTTCCGGATCGTAGTTCGGATTTTCCGGGTCGTTACTCTGATCTTTGTTTTCACATCCCATGAGCAAAACGTCAACAAAGCCGTCTTTGTCATAATCGCCTATAGAGATACCAGTAAGATAATCTTCATTATGTGCTTGGTTGAGTCCGTGATTTTCTACTAACTTAAATTTGTAGCCGTTTTCCGGTCCCTGATTTTCAAGAAGCATTAAATATTCGGATTCATTGGTTAGGAAGTTATGTTCTCCTTTTCCTCTTATAATGAGGTCCAGATTTCCGTCATTGTTGAAATCAAGGAAACGGAAAAATGATTTTGTACTTACCGGCAGATTGATAAGGTCTTCAACCGGAGCTCCCGGAGTATCAGGATTATCTTCTGTACCTACTTCGTGTTTACATTTAGTTGAAATCATAAAGGTACCATCTCCATTATTCTTTATTACAATAGCAGCAGAATACCAACCTCCAATATCAAATTTGGCACCTTCTACATAATCTATTCCAAAAGCTTGTCCACCCATGATGATATCCATAAAATCATCATTGTTAAAGTCGCCTACGGCAGGAACAGTACGGTGGGTAAAAGGTAACGTAGGATTATCTCCCTTACTAGACATTATTTTATCGAATGTTACTTGTGCTGATGCTCCGCAGGTCATTAATAGTGATAGAGCGATCGCACTTTTCTTTAAAGAGAAAATGTTCTTCATAATCTTTACTTTTAAATTGGTTAATAGTTTTAATAACTGAATGCACAAATGTAGCGCAATGGTTTATTAAGGCTGTTGTTAAATGTATCGATAACTATAATAAATGTAGAAATTTTCGGCATTTGAGTGGTTTGTAGTCCATTTTCTACATTTGTGCTATTAGGTGAGAGTTTTGTTGTATTCTGTCTTGTGCTTGAAATGCGAAGTTCTTATGTAGAATAGGAATAAAATGATTTTAGAGTAATGTTTCGATGGGTATGGAATATGAAATTAGCTAATATAGATATCTCTGTACGATCTATAGAGTCTGTATGTCGGGCACGCTTTGGTAGCATACAGAATATGCCTTAGCTTCATGTCGCTGATGTGAAATTTTATATTGGTGATTTTCTTTGCAGTGCTGAATCATACTGCTGACAATAGTTATATGATAGGAATTACATTCAGCATAATCTCAAAATTGTAGTTATTTCAGAAAGTAAGATGACGCAAAAGAATAGGTGAAGCAGAAGTTGGCATGTTGAAAATATGATACAGATTTATGATTGCTTAATATTCTGCAAATCAATATGTTATAGTATCCGTTTTTTCCTCTACGAGAAACGGGTCGATTCTCTACGACAATCGAGGCGTTTCTCGTAGAGGATCGAGGCGATCTCCGTAGAGAAATGAAATGAAAGTCTATAAGATTGACAACAGGTATAAAAGATAATTAAACTGATTTGAGTTTGTTGTAGCGAAAAAAGAAAACAGGAATAAAGACATAAAGCAGCTTGTTCTATTATCAAAAATAAGCCTGATATAGATATCCTTTAAATACAATTTACTTTGTTTTTAAAGGCTAATATAAAACGGTAAATGAGCCACAACAGATAAGTTATATCCACTGTGGCTCATTCACCGTTTTATAACAAACTATACCTTTCTATTTAGCTTTTTCCTGCTTTGCTACTTTTTGCAAACTCTTTGGGGGTCATACCAAATTGTTGAAAGAACATCTTACCGAAATAAGACGGAGAGTTAATTCCTACCATAAAGCAAACTTCTGCTATTTGATATTCACCTTCCTGTATCAGTTCTGCAGCCTTTTTCAGTCTGATTAGTTTGATAAACTCAATAGGGGAGAGTGAGGTTATCTGTTTTACTTTTCGATGGAGTCCTGAACGGCTCATATACAGGTTGTCAGCAAGATATTTCACATTTAGTTCCGGGTTAGCAAGATCATGATTTATTATCTCGATGATCTTGTTTAGGAATTTCTCATCGTTTTTACTCACTTTCATCTTCTGTACCGGGAAGAACGGTTTATTCAGGAATGCCTTTTTCTCTTTTTCCCTATTTTTAAGCAACATATTAATATGTTTATACAGATAGTTGAAAGCCGTAGGCTTTTCGATATATGCATCTGCGCCTATCTCAAGACTTTTCATTTTACTATCCATATCCGTTTTGGCAGTAAGCAGCACAAAAGGTATCTGAGCAAGGTCTTCGTTTGATTTTACGTTCTGACACAGTTCCAGACCATCCATTTCGGGCATCATCAAATCACTCAGAATGATGTTAATGTATTTCTCGTTTAAGACTTTCAGTGCTTCAACTCCATTTGTTGCAATGTAGACATTGAAATATTTTTCCAAGCGTTCTGATAGATAGCTTCGAACCTCCGGTTCATCTTCAACTATCAGTATGCTGTTTTCTTTTATTTTCGGTTCATCTTCTCCCAATTCTTCGTATTCTTCAGTGTCGGAAATAACAGTTGGAGGAGTATTCTGTTCGATGAAAGTTGTAGATTCACTATCCTCTTCCTGTTCCTTTTCCTCTGTATGTTGTTCGTCTGCATTGATGCTGATTGGAATAGATAAAATAAACGTGGTCAGGGAGGCGGTAGTATCAAGTATTAATTCGGCATTATTGAGTTTTGCCAGATTACTGGCGAGAGACAATCCTATTCCACTTCCGGGAATATTGGATACCTTCGTTGTACGGTAAAATGGTTCAAATATTTTTTTACTCAGATTGTCCGGGATAGGAGCACCGTCATTGATAACGCGTATGTGAGCGATATTATCATCTGTAGCATACAAGTCTACTTGAATTGTTTTATTTGAATATTTTAATGCGTTGTTTATCAGATTACTGATTATCTTAATGACTGATTCCTGATCTATATTGGCTATCAATACATCGTCAGTAATGTGAAGTGTAAGTTGTTTCTCTTTTTGTTCAAACGTGAGTTGGAATCGATTTATGGTTTTGGTTACCAGATTGTTGAGATTGGTATTTGTGGGATTAAGTATAAATTTACGTTCATCTATTTTACGGAAATCGAGTAGCTGGTTGATCAGATCAAGCAGACGTTTTACATTCTGTTCCATAATGCGCATGTTCTTTCTGATGGCTGGCGGATCTATTTCATTCTCTTCCAAAATAGCCTCGAGTGGGCCGTTGATTAGAATAAGAGGAGTTCGTATTTCATGTGCGATATCAGTAAAGAATTCTATTTTAGCATTATATATATCTTTTTCGCGTTGGTTGTCTGCTAAAATCTGTTTCTGTGCATACCGTTTCTTTTGTGTGCGGTCATACAGATAAATAAAGGTAATAACCCCTATTAGAAAGAGGAGGATATAACAATAGGTGGCTATTGTGCTTTGCCACCAGGGGGCTTTAATAAATATTTTAATAGATGTTTCATTATCCCCCCATTCACCCAGACTATTGGTCGCTCTGACACGGAAAGAGTAATTGCCTGGGCTAAGATTGGTATAGGATACACTACGGTTATCATTTGTGATAGTCCAGTCTTTGTCAAAGTTCTCCAGTTTATAAGAATATTTATAATTACTTGATGAGGAATAACTGAGCGAAGCAAATTCAAAACCAATACTGTTCTGGTCGTGATTCAGATGGACCTCATTTGTGTAAATAATACTGTTGGTAAGTGGAGATCCTTTCTCGTTTACTTTTAATTCTTCGTTAAATATCAGTAACTTGGTAATATAAAGTGGAGCTGTGACATGAGGACGTTTAATGTTGTTTGGATCTACGGCCATTAGCCCGTTGATGGATCCGAAATATAACTTTCCAGACCGGGTTCTGATCCCTGACTTATAATTGAATTGATTGTTATTGATGCCATCTTTTTCGGTAAATACCTGGATTGCTTCCGTCTCGGGATTAAAACGTACCATGCCATGATTGGTACCAAACCATAGTAGCCCTTCATTATCTTCTATTATTTTGTAGGCAACGTCATCGGGTAATCCTTCGTTTTTGGAGTAAGACTTGAAACTATTTGTCTCTTTCATATATTTGCATATGCCTCCACGGTCTGTTGAAAACCAAAGATTTCCTTTTCTATCCTCAGTAACGCTACTCACAGAGTTAGAACTTATGGTATTAGGATCTTCCTGCCTGTAAATATAATGCTCAACTATTTTATCTGTTGCTCTTAACTTAAACACTCCATTTCCCATCGTACAAACCCATATATTGCCTTTTGAATCTTCGTATATGTCAAAAATGAAGTTGTATCCGAATTCATTGTGACGCTCAAATTTCAGGTTGTTTTTATCACTGGAGTAAACTCCCCATCCATTTCCTAACCAGATTGTTCCTTTTCTGTCCTGATATAATGCCCAAATACTTGATTCGTCAATACCCAATTGTTCGGGGCTGAGATGTTTTCGGGTTTTAGTTTTCAGGTTATAGATATCTATTCCGTTTTTGAATAGACCCACCCATATCTCGTCTTGATTTTCTATAATGGCCTGAGGAATAAACTGAGTACCTCCTGTTGGAGTAATTCTTTCAAAAGATTGCTTTTTAGGGTCAAAGACTGATATGCCATTGTCTTCGGTACATACCCATATCTTTCCATTCTGGTCTTCTTTCAGATCACGTATGATTCTTCCATCGATAGAGTTTTTTTGTTGGCTGGGGAGATATCTATCTATAGTCAGTGTTTGAGAAGGAATGTAATTTACTCCTCCGAATACAGTACCAATCCATATTCCATTCTCATTATCCTGATACATAGCGTAAATTTTGTTGTCGGTCAGACTGTTACCTATCATCGGATCACTGCGGATTAATTCAGTTTTGCCAGCATCTTCATCTATTATATAGATACCCTGTTCAGTACCGACCCATAATTCATTATTGAACACCTTGACATCTCTGATTATTTTGTGATGGACATCGGCGGCATTAACTACAAGAAATGTGTTATTGTTGTAATCGTATTTTTTTAATTCTCCCTCGTGTACACCCAATATAATATAATCTCCGTATTCGCAGGTACTGTATATCATGTCATTTTTGATGGATATACCATTCCTGTCTACGATATGTTGCTCGAATTTATCGGTTTTAGTATTGTAATGATACAAGCCGTCTTTATTGGTTCCTATCCATATTTCACCGGATTTCAGAATCGTAATACATTGTGGGTGTTTAGAAGCCTGATTACTTGCAATAATAAAAGGATAGTGTGACAGGCTATTGGTATCAATGTCAAATCTGAACACCCCCTGGTTAGGTATTATTATCCATATCCTTTGTTCTTTATCTTCCGCTATCTGGGCTACCCAATCGGATATACTTACTCCGGTCTCTGTAGTGATGTTGAAGTGGCTGAATTTTTCCGAAAGAGGATTATAGATGTATATGCCACGGTCCGTACCTACCCATATATTTTTGTTCTTATCTTCAAATAGGGCAGAGATGTTATTGTTGCCGATCCCTCTTTTTTCATCGTAACAATTGTATATTCTCACTTTCTTTCCATCAAAACGGTTTAGTCCGTTTTTAGTTCCGAACCACATAAAACCTTTGCCATCCTGAATGATTGTTTTAACATTGTTCTGAGATAGGTTTTGAGCCGAAGTTACATAGTAATTTTTGGCCAGTGTCTGACAATATACGTTCAGAAAGAGAATGTTACAGATGAATAGTAATGGAATACGTATTTTATTCATTATATATGATTTAAGTTAACTTAATGCGTTAAGTTATGTTATATATTGACTATTAGTGTATTAGTTGAACGTATGCTGACACGAAGCCTCAGGTATTAGTGCTTTTGAAGATAGTGACTGGTAAACTTCCCTTGTAGAGGCTAATCCTAAAGGATGTTGCAAATATCGTGATTTATTTGACAGGTTGTATCTGTTTTCCGGCGAAAATTATGAATTTGCTTTGTTGGTAGTTATTTGCTTTTGTAAACCCAACAATGAAATGTATAAATGAATATTACAAATGTATACAATTTAGGTGTAAATGTCCATTTTACCTCTAAAAAGGTGGGTGAGTGTACATTTATTATAGTATATGGTGGCTTTTTGTCCTATTGGAGTTTTATTTCTTCCTACTTTTGTTCTGTGAAATTAATCTAATAATAATTTGTTTATATGAAAAATGCAACTTAGTAAGCCAACTTCTGTAAAGTCCATTTATGGATTCAGTATTTCGATATCCTTAGTTTATAATTGATAAACGTTTAATACTATAAAAGAAATGCATAACAAATTTAATCGAAAGCGATTCATAGCTTTATCGCTTTTTTGTGTGAGCTTATGTTATTTATGTCTCGTGTCGTGCAAAGACGACTATTATTATGACGAGAAAGAACCCGATTTCTTAAGAGGCAATATCTACGATTATTTGAATGAAAGTGGCGAATTCACTTATTTTATTCGTCTGATTAATGACCTTAATTATAAGGATGTATTACAAAAGACCGGAAGTAAAACTCTTTTCCCGGCAAAGGATGAAGCATTCAAGCGCTTTTTTGAAACAAACACGCAGGGCATTAGAAGTTACGAGATGCTTTCGATGCCGATGAAAAGAATGATCATGAACTCGAGCATGATCAATATGGCATATCTATCGGGTATGCTTTCCAACCTGACCGTGTCAGGTGAAGGTCCCGCGACAGGGCAGACTTTCCGAAAACTCAATGCAAGTACCTATCTTGACAGTATCGCATTTATTAAAGATCAGGGATTATTTGAGAACTCTTATTGGAATCGTTTCTCAGAGAAAGGAGGGATTTATCTGGTGGATGACGAAAGTTCGTCACCCTTAGTTTATTTTACACCAGAGCACATGATGGTACAGGGAGTGACCAAGGAAGATTTCTCTATATTGAATAATGGTAGAAACTATGAAGATGGAGATGTCTATGTAAATGGGGTAAAAATAATAGAGAAGGACATTATTTGTAAGAACGGGTATATACATGTTATGGAAGATGTGATACTTCCGGCAAAAAACATGTCGCAGTTGATTCGGGATAACGGTGAAACGAATCTGTTCAATCAATTACTAAACAAATTTAGTGCACCTTATTATGAAGAAAATGTTAATAAAGCGGTGCATAATTTTTATGACGGTTTTAGCAATGCCGTTCTTCCGAATGCAGATTCTATTTTTGTGAAACGTTATTTTACAGTAGAAAACCGACTGGATCCAGCAGAAAAGTGGATGGAAAGTTATGGTTTGTTGTACTATGATCCAAGTAATAATGTGTATAGTAGCGAAATGGATATGGGCGCTATGTTTGTACCCACGGACAAGGCTATGAATGAGTATATCAATAGTGATAAAGGGCGTTATTTGAAAGAGGCTTATGGAAGTTGGGAGGATATACCGACTCCGATTCTTGCCCTGTTTCTGAAGAATCATCAAAAGAAGTCATTTATGAGTTCGTTGCCTCACGCATGGCCGAAGTTAACCGATGAATCGAGCTTTAAAATGGATATCTCTATTGATAATGTGAAAAAAACTTATCTGGGTTGTAACGGGGTAATTTACATATCCGATAAGGTGTTTCCGCCGATTGATTATCAATGTGTATACGGACCTACTTTGACAAGTGACCACACGCAGATCATGAATTGGGCGATACAGGATGGAACTATGCGTTTCTTCTTATACCTGCGTTCCATCGAAAATATGTATAATCTGATTGTACCTACCGACGAGGCTTTACAAAACTACCGTGATCCGGTTGCTTGGGCAAAGGGAGTAAGCTATCGTGAAATATGGTCATTTAGATATGTACCTGCTGATAACATGGTGTTTGCCGATGTGTATAAAGCAGATGCAGCTGGAAATAAAACGGGAGCTATTTTGCGGACAGTGAAGAATCAAAATAGTATCATCAATCGTTTGAATGATATTCTTGATATGCACATCGTAGTGGGTAATAAGGATCAGAATGTAATGTCGGGTTATATTGATGACGGAAAGACGAATTATGCACTTACCAAAGGTGGTACTGTGCTGAAGATCAGTGGAGAAGGGAAAAACTTACAGATACAGGGTGGTGGAGATATAGAAGTGAATGTAAAGCCTGCTTCGATTGTTATCAATGAAGTGACCGGAATGCCCAGCCGTTATGATTCTGATAACGGACGTACTTATTTTGTGGACCGTGTTTTACAAGATCCTGTTAAATCTGTATATAACGTATTGGGTGAGCACAATGAGTATAAAGCATTTTTTGACCTCTTGCAAGGGGATGACCGTGTATTTAATTATTTTAAGTCTGATAAAGACATTGTTCCGATTTTCGATATGAAGAAGACCTCCGGAAGTATAGGTTTGGGATATGTAGTGAATTCGTTCAATAATTTCCGTTATACTGTTTTTGTCCCAACCAAAGAAGCGTTGGAGAAAGCATTCAGAGAAGATCCTAACTTATTTGACTGGGATGAAATCTATGCTGAAGAAGATCATGACGAAAAGAAGAAAAAAACAATCTACCTATTGAATTTTCTCAAATATCACTTAATGGATAATCTGGCTTTTGTAGATGATAAGGCTCCTATGGTAAATATGAACTTTGAAACGGCTGCACGTAATCCGAGTGGTAAATTTCATAAGTTGACATTGAATACCCAAGGTGGTAGTTTAGAGATTAAGTGCCAGGCTACCACTTCAGACGGACAACCGTTGAAGGCTAAAGTGATAACAACTACTGAAGGAGTATACAATCTGATGGCTCGTGATTATATTGTCAATATTCCCAGTCTGTCTGGTGAGGAAACTTCAATCCTTGCTTCTTCACGTTCTGTTATTCATTTAATTGATACGGCATTAAGGTTTGAATAGTCAAAAAAACAATACTACTAAATTATGAATATTGATAATATAAAAAGCATATTGCTGGTTGTCTTTTCTTGCTTGTCAATGACTGTGGCATCACAATCTCAACAGCTGGTGATAACAGGAAATGTCTCTTCCGACCTGGAAGGGGAGATTATTGGTGCACACGTAACGGAGGTAGATGCCAACGGACGTATTGTAAATGCTACGATAACGGACTTTAGCGGAAACTTTTCACTTTCTATAAAGAGTGTGAACAACAAACTTAAGGTCAGTTTTGTGGGATACGATCCTGTCGAAGTTTCTATTAAGGATAAGCGCAGGTTTAATATAAAGATGAAGGAAAACGCAGTGCTTGATGAAGTTGTGGTAACAGCGAAAGCAATGCATTCGGACGGAACGCTGGCAATACCTAAACGAGAGGTATCGGGTGCGATGCAGCATATCAGTATGCGTGATCTTGAAGATATGTCAGTAGCTTCTATTGATGACGCATTGCAGGGGCGTATTGCGGGATTTGATATATTGGGAAACTCCGGTGACTTGGGCTCCGGTTCATCCATGCGTATTCGTGGTACTACTTCAATCAACTCAAAATCCGAACCATTAATCGTATTAAATGATATACCTTTCGAAAATAATGTGGATGACTCTTTTGACTATACATCGGCAGATCAGGAGCAATTTGCGAATTTGTTGAATATCAATCCGGATGACATCGAAGAGATTACTGTTTTGAAAGACGGTGCTTCTGCTGCTATCTGGGGGTCAAAGGGAGCTAATGGGGTAATTCTGATTAAAACGAAAAAAGGTGTTAAAGGTCCTACCCGGGTTCAGTATTCTTATCGTTTTTCCGGAGCCCAACAACCCCGGGGATTAAAAATGCTTAATGGAGACGACTATACAATGTTAATGAAACAGGCCTATTTTAATCCTTTTCAGGACGAGTATGCAGCAAATATTCCTGAATTCAATTACGATCCTACATTTGCCGAATATCAAAACTTTAATAATAATACGGATTGGGTGAAAGCTATTACTCAATATGGATTTACGCATGACCATTATGCAACCGTTTCCGGTGGTGGAGACAAAGCTACTTTCCGTGCATCTCTTGGATATTATTCCCAATCGGGAACTGTGATTAAGCAAAATTTGGAACGTTTCACGAATAGAATGTATCTGGAATATCAGGTTTCGGATCGTATTAAGTTTATTTCAGACTTTTCAATGACATACACTGATAATCATAAGAATTATGCTAATGATGTGGGTGATGGAGATAATAAGGAGAATTTGCTTAGTATGGCTTATCGTAAAATGCCTAACGTATCCATTTTCCAGCAAGATGCGAATGGAAATAATACAGATATCTATTATAATATACCACAATCGTCCTCTTTGGATAATTCTCAGAAGGATTTGATGAATCCGGTGGCGTTGGCAAATCTGGCATTCAACAATCAAAAGAATCTTTATATTGTACCTACTCTGCGTTTGCAGTATGACATTATCAATCCGGAAAAAGCTCAATTGCGTTATAACGGATATGTATCTTTCAATATTGAGAATACGAAAGAGTCAAAGTTCCTCCCCAAGGAAGTAACGTCCAAATCATGGAATGATGAGACCGTGAACCGTGCTTATATGAAGGAGTCTGAAGGATTATCTATTCAGAGTGAGCAGAAAATAACATGGATTCCTCGTTGGGGAGATAATCACTCTTTGTTGGTATCGGCTGTGTGGCAGATGAATTCCGGAAACTCACAGTATCAGGAATTTGAGAAATACGGATTACCTTCTAACTCTATAACAGATGCAACTTCCGTTGGTTTTGACAAAGCTTTTAATAGTGGAGCCGGACAATGGCGTTCGTTAGCAATTATGGGTAGAGCACACTATACGTTTATGAACCGTTATACAATTGATGCGACGTTCCGTCGGGATGGTAGCACAAAGTTTGGTTCTAATAATCGCTGGGGAGATTTTCCCGCCGTATCGTTGAAATGGAACATGGCCGACGAATCATTTATGAAACCTCTGAGAGCTGTTATTGACGAATTAGGTATTCGTGGTGGTTGGGGTATTACCGGTAATCAGCCGGATAGAGAGTACCTGCACTTCAGTCGTTATAATAGTAGCTGGGGAGGTGGGAACAACAACTATATAAATATACCTACTGTGAAGCCGTCATCTATTGAATTGTCGGACCTTAAATGGGAAAAGGTAACCTCTTATAATCTGGGAATTGACTTGCACCTGTTTAATTCTAAGTTGGTATTCGATGGAAACATTTATAAGCGTAAGACGGAAGACCTGTTATTTAAGGATTTGGGTATACCAAGTTCTTCCGGATTCGGTTCACTGTCTTATGTCAATATCGGTGTGATGGACAACACGGGTTGGGAGTTGAGTATCTATACCAATAATCTGATTAAAACCAGAGATTGGAAGGTGGATTTTAATGTTAACTTCTCTAATAACAAAAATAAAATTGTAGAATTGTCACCGGCTGTGCTGAATGCATACAATAAAGATTTCAACTACGATAATGGTTCTTATTTGACACGTTTACAAGAAGGAAACTCGTTTGGTTCCATCTATGGATTCCGCTATAAAGGAGTTTATCAGTATGACAAGTATGAAGAGGGACGTGGCGGGACTGCTCCTGTGGTGAAAGATGCCAATGGAAATGTGGTAAAAGATGCGAATGGAAAACCACTTCCTATGTATTTTGACTATTTCAACTTAGGTAATAAGAGATACCAGTTCCGTGGCGGCGATGCTATTTATGAAGATATAAATCATGATGGAACCATTGATGAATTGGATATTGTTTATTTAGGAAACTCTAATCCGAAGTTAACCGGAGGTTTCGGTACGAATATCACCTTTAAGTATTTCTCTATCAGCGCGTTTTTCAATTTCCGTTACGGAAATAAAATCGTGAACTATGCGCGTATGGATGCAGAAAATATGCATTCTAATAATAACCAGTCCATTGCTGTAAACTGGCGCTGGCGTAAAGATGGTGATGTGACAGAAATGCCTCGTGCATTGTATAACTACGGTTATAACTACTTGGGAAGTGACCGTTTTGTAGAGGATGGTTCTTTCCTCCGATTTAAAACGTTGACCTTTAAGTATAATTTCAGTCCGAAATCATTAAGGCGCGTATTCCTCAACCAATTGTCTTTCTATTTGACTTTGAACAATTTGGTGACATTTACTAAATATACGGGTGTAGATCCGGAGGTAGGTATTGAGAGCTTTGGTCTTTGTGCGGACAGGAGCAAAACGCCTCGTTCTCAATATTTCACTTTTGGTGTTACTGTCGGATTTTAATAACAGGAGTTCAATTTAATGATTTGACCAAATTATAGACAAAAATGAAAACAAAGAAATATATATTGCGTATAGTTATGATGGCTTTATTGGGAGGAACATTCGCATCCTGTGAAAGCTGGTTTGATATACGTCCCAAGTCGGAGACTGTTTTTGAAGATTTCTGGAAAGATGAAAACGATGTGCTTAGCATGGTGGGTTCATGTTATCGTGGAATGAATGAAACCGGATTTATAGAGCGTGCCATCGTTTGGGGTGAATTGCGTTCGGACAACGTAAAAGCCGGAACAGGTAAATCCGATCCGATCAGGGATATTCTGAATATTAATTTGAATTCTTCCAATTCATACACTTATTGGGGAGAATATTATAGTGTAATTAATTTTTGTAACACAGTGATTAAGTTTGCTCCGGAGGTACAGGCGAAAGATCCGAACTTTAAACGTGAGAATCTGGATGTTTATATTGCTGAAGCAAAAGGAGTGCGAGCATTATGCTACTTTATGCTGTTACGTACTTTCAGAGATATTCCGTTGATCACTGAACCGTATGCGGATGACAGTTTACCTTTTGAAGTGGAACAGGAGAATCCTGATAATTTATTGAATTTCCTGATCGATGATTTGAAGAGTGTAGAGAATCAGGCTGCGGACGAGAAGACGTGGAGTAATCTGCTTTATACAAAAGGACGTATAACAAAGAATGCCATACGTGCCCTTATAGCCGATATGTATCTTTGGAAGAACGATTACAATAACTGCATTATTTATTGTGATAAGGTGTTGGCCAATCTCGGACAGCTTCAGTTGGAAAGCTCACGGGTGTATAATGAATCTGTTTACTATTTGGGAAATTCAAAAGAGAGCATTTTTGAGTTACAGTTCAGTCTGAAGAATTATCCAAATTATGCGATGAATGAAATGTATGGAATGTTTGGAGGGCGTGCGGGACAGGATATGCATAAATTGTCGCCATACAACTTTGAATCAATGAGTCCTTCGCTTTTTGAACCCACTGACTTGAGAGGGAAAGATGCTTTTTTTAGTACCACAGGCTCTTCTTTTATAGCCAAGTATATGGCTTTGAGGGTAGAAACTTCTTCGAGTACAGTCAGAGAAGGTGACTATGTCTTCAATGCGGAGGCTCCTAATTGGATATTTTATCGTTTGGCGGATATTTATTTGATGAAAGCGGAAGCTTTGGTAGAGATAGGAACCGATCTGCAGGGAGCTCTCGATTTGGTCTCTAAGACATTCGATCGTGCCAATCCGGATTTGGGAAGTGGTTCATTGGCGAATTCTAACAATTACACGCAGAGTGCCATGAGAAACTTAGTTTTTGATGAGCGCCAAAGAGAATTCCTGTTTGAGGGTAAACGTTATTTTGATTTATTGCGTAGAATCCGTAGGGAAGGTGGGAAGCCTGCCAATGTGGTGAATACTTATCTGCTTAAGAAATATAGTAAACTGGATAATACGACTACTAAGAGTAAACTGAGTGAATTAGATGCTTTGTATATGCCGATTAATGTGGATGAGCTGAGAGCAAACACTGCATTAAAACAAAATCCGTTTTATGTAACATCATCAAATATCGAATAAAAATCAAGCGTTATGAAGAAAATAAAATATTCAATATCGGTTCTTATTCTCTTGCTATTTGCAACTATATTGGTGCCCTCTTGTGTGGACGACAATGTAGAAGGGGATGCATTCTATACGTTTACGGGAGAAACTGTTGCTTCCTATTGTAGCAACCGAACTAATTTTACCGTTTTCAATCAGCTTATTAATGATTCCGGAACCTCTTCTTTATTGTCCAGTTACGGACATTTCACTTGTTTCATGCCTACGGATTCTGCTTTTCAGGAATATTTCAAGGCAAAAGAAATTACCTATAATGATTTGACGAAAGAAGATAAGTTGCAGATTGTTTATAATCACGTTATCAAGAGTGAATTAACCAATTATGCGACGGAATCATTTCAGGAGGGTTCACTTCCGGAACCCAGTATGAGCGATCGTTTTATCAATATATCGTTTTCGGGATTTACGGAGGGGAATCAGACAATTCTGGTTAATCAGGAAGTGCCTATTTTGCGGAAAGATATCGAAGTGCACAATGGAATTATTCATGTGATAGGAAATATTGTGGATCCGTCTAATGCCTATTTGACTGGGCTTATGCAGGATAAGGACTATTTCAGTCTGTTCTCTCAGGCTCTTGAAAAGACTGGGATGTGTGATTCGATCATGAAAGTATACGATTTCACTTATGAAAAGCCGGCAGCGGATTTGGTACTTGGTGGAACTACATTTAAGTATCCGGAAATGAAAAAATATGGGTATACCATATTCGCTGAAACGAATGAGGCTTTCAAAAAGGCAGGCATAGAAACTGTAGAAGAAATGGCTGAGTATGCTACCCGTTATTATGGGAATGAGGATGCCAATGATTATACAAGTAGAAAAAATGCTTTGAATAAATTTGTATCCTATCATATGCTGGAAAGACAGATGTCTACGAATGATTTTCTGTATTCGGGGGCAGCAACGGCTCCGGGTGCTGAAAATGAGAGATTTGAATATTATGAGACGATGCTTCAATATCGGATGATTGAAATAAAATCGGGGAATAGGCTGAACACACAAAAGGATGGCACTCATGTTAGTATCAGTGATTTTCAGAGCAATCTGAATGGATTGAACGGATATGTTCATGCGTTGAATGAGATTCTGGTGTACGATAAAGACATTATGGAGAATGATGTATTGAATAAACGTATTCGTTTTGACTGTTATTCCATTCCTCCTCAGTTGACAAATAATAACATACGTTGGAAGATGATAGATAATTCTCATACCTTCACGGCTGATTATTGCGGGGATTATTTTCATTTCACCAATGATACCAAACTAAAACTTTGGGCAAGTGAAGACTGGACCAATTATCAGGCGGACGAAATGGTTATGTCCGGGTGGTACGACTTCACGTTAAGGATGCATCCGGTTCCTCCCGGAACTTACGAAATCAGATTGGGATATCGTGCAGAGACATGGCGCGGAGTAGCACAATTATTTATTGATGATGAAATTGTGGGTATTCCGGTCGACTTGAGAATTGTTGGTACCGATCCTCGTGTAGGCTGGGTAGATGATGACAAAACAACGGATGAAGGAGTAGAAAATGATAAGATGATGCGAAACCGCGGCTATATGAAAGCACCGAATTCTATTTATAGTTTGAATGGCCACAAGACATTGCGTCAGGATAATATGAGTCTTCGTATTATTATCGGTACGTTTACTTTCCAGGATTACGCTCCGCACTATTTCAGAGCGAAGAATGTGGAAGCTGACAATCTTGAATTCCATTTTGATTATCTGGAATACGTACCGGTGAGCTATATTGATAAAGAAGGGAAAGATTGATACTAAAAGAGGAATAAATAAAAAAATATACTTTTATGAAGAATACCATAAAAACAGCGTTTCTATTTGCTGTGTTCTTTGTCTCTTTCATGATGTATTCGTGCAAGGATGAATGGAACGAACATTATGACCGGAATCAAACGCTGCCGGATCAAAACCTTTATGAATTAATAAAAGAAAGCAGTTCATTATCGAAGTTTGCCAAGCTTATCAAAGTGGCAGGATATGATACATTGCTCGTTTCAACTCAGACGTTTACCGTTTGGGCGCCCAGCGATGAGGCGATTGCAGCAGTGGATGAATCGGATCTGGAACAGGTACGTCTGTTGGTTAGCAATCATATTGCACGTTTCAATCACTCTACTTCGGAACCGGATTCTAAAGTGATACGTATGATAAACGGTAAGGTATATTATTACTCTCATCAAGATGGTTTGACTTTTGGGGGAAGTAGCTTGATATCGAAAGACCGGCTTGCCAAAAATGGTATCTTGCATACAGTAGACAAGCAAATTGTATATGCTCATAATCTCTCTGAATACATTACGGCTCAAAGTAATACGACTAAAATAGCCTCGTTTATTTCGAGATATCTCAAGGAGATACAGGAAGAACAGGGGTATGATACGATCACGACTTGGTATAATCCTTTGCTGGAGGATAAACTGTATGGTTTAGGTAATATTTCTGCCGAAGATTCTGTTTTTACGATGATTATTCCGACGGATGCTGCCTGGGATGCTGCTTATGAACGGATCTCTCCTTATTTTAATGTTTATAACGCAGATGCTGATTTGGCAGATTCAATTAAGAGAGTACAAACTTCACTTGCCATTATCAATGATTTGATTTACAGAGAAAGAATCAATGATCCGGCGGAGTATACGACATTGACATCAACATCGGGAAGTATCATTACAGATGTTAACAATCTTTTCAAAGGAACCAGCCGGGTGAATGCTTCTAACGGTGTGATTTATTTGGCAGATGAAATCAGGTATGATAATACTGAAACATGGAATAAGCCCATATCGGTGGAATGTGAAGAACAGGAAGGACGTGTAACGGGAATTTATACCAGTATCTATACTCGTACGATAGGGACGAATAGTGGGATAGGAGAGATTAGTGGTAACCGTTATATTGAGGTACAACCGACTAATACTTCTGCACAGCCTTCTGTTACATTTGATATTCCGGACGTACTTTCCGGTAAGTATGATATCTATGCCGATTTTATACCGGCTGTTATTGACGGAGAGTCTTTTGCCAATGACAGTACTAAGCTTTCTTTCCGCATTACGTATATGAATGCTCAGGGTAAATCGACATTCAAAACGATTAAATCTGATGAATTTGTGACCAGTGGAACCAAAAAAACAAGAATTAAGGTAGCCAGTGAATTTGAATTCCCAGTCTCGAATTATTATGATCGTTTGTGGATGCTTGATGAGGAAAATAGTTTGCTTCCGAAAGATGTGACGACGAATTTCAGAATAGATACAAATGTGTCAAAAACTGAACTCAGTGCTAATATTTTCACTCGAAAATTCCGTGTTGACAGGATTGTTTTTGAACCCATTCGTAATAAATAGGAGCAGTGATCAATGAAAAAGATATATTTAAATATGAGATTTATGCTTAAACCGATAGGTCTATGCTTGCTTATGACAATAGGTGGCGGTGCTGTGCTGGCTCAGGAAGCTGACTCCACAGCGGTTGCCCAGGTAAAGGTTGAACAATATAAACATATTGTGAGAGGACAGGTGGTAAGTTCATCTACGAAACAGAATTTTGCCGGAGCCAGAATCAGTGTGGTAGATACGAGAATCACGACAATGACCTCCGATGACGGAATGTTTGAACTCAAAGTGCCTCATACGAATGTGACATTGGCTGTTGATGCTCCCGGCTATCTGCCTCAGATCATTTCAGTGAAAGGACGTAGTAACGTTAATATACAGTTGTTGGAAGACACAGAGGCAAGCAGTTTTTATGATAAAACGGTTTTATCGGCCAATAAGGCGAGCGTGGTAACAAAGGTTACACCGTCGATTGCAAGTATTGACCAGGATTTTTCAACTCGTCTGAGTGGAGAACTGCGTTCTGTATCACATTCCGGAGCAACGGGAAATGGGGCGGCTGTTTTTATTCGTGGATTGAATTCTCTGAATATGAAGGCTCAGCCTTTGTATATCGTTGATGGGGCGATATGGCAGATGCAGGAAGGAATGGCTTCCATTCATGCCGGATTCTTTAATAATCCGCTTGCATTGATTGATCCCAACGATGTGGAAGATATTACAGTGTTGAAAGATGGAACGTCTATCTATGGCAGTAAAGGTGGTAACGGTGTAGTGATTATTAATACAAAACGTAGTAAGAGTATGGCTACTGATATCTCCGCCTTTATGTCTTTGGGGTATCAGTCTCCTTACAAGACGATTCCCGTGATGGGAGCGGCAGATTACCGGTTGTATGCATCCGATGTATTAAGCGATGTGTATGATAACAGTTCGCTGGTTAATAATTTGCATTTTCTGGATGATGATCAAACGAAGTCTTACTATAAAGCGAGCCATAATAACACGGATTGGCTGAAGCTGATAAATAAGGGAGCAATGAGCCAGAACTATGGTATCAGTGTGAAAGGTGGAGATGCAATTGCATTGTATGCTTTCTCTGTAGGATATAATAAGAGTGAAGGGAATATTGAAAATACAGATTTTAACCGTTTGAACGTACGTTTTAATTCGGACATTCATCTGACTGATAAATTGAAGTTTCTTTTCGACATTGCTTTCGCGCAGTCTGAAAATAATATGCGTAACGATGGTATTGATGAGATTGCTTCACCGTCTTACCTGTCACTGATCAAGTCGCCGGTGTATAGTCCTTATCAATTTAACCGTGATGGCTCACAAAGCACAAAATTGAGTAGTGTAGACGAGTTGGGTGTTGGTAATCCGATCTCTTTGGTCGATTTAAGTGTAGGGCTTTCTAAGAAGTATCGTTTTAATATCAATGCTCTTCCGTCTTATTCTTTTACGGATAAACTGAAGGTCGGATTGATGTTCAGTTATACGTGGGATAAACTGAACGAAGAGTATTTCAAGCCGTCGGAAGGTTTGGCTGAACAGCCATTGGTGAATGAGAACGGAGAAATATATGCCTACTCGCGCAATATGGTTAAAAACTCCATGGCAAAGCAGACTTCGATTCATTGGAACGCCTTTGTTGATTGGTCTCCGATACGTAACAGTGTTCATAATTTGGATTTGACCGGTGGGTATCGCTTCTTTTCTGATAATTTGGAGTCAAACTACGGTGAAGGGCATAATACCAGTTCAGATCGTATGAACAGCTTGTCGAATACAACTTCCAGCTTGCGTAGTACTTCTGGTACTACAGAGAATTGGCGATCTATGTCTTGGTATTTTAATGCGGATTATAAATATCAGAACCGTTATTTGCTAAATGTAGTTGCTGCTATGGATGCTTCTTCACGTTTTGGTAAAGAAGCTGAAGGTGCTCTCAAAATGGGTGGGCTTGCATGGGGGATTTTCCCTTCTGTGTCTGCCGGATGGATTGTTTCGTCCGAAGAGTTTATGAAAGACATCTGTTTTCTGGATTTCTTGAAGCTGGATGTTAGCTATGGACTTTCCGGGAATGATGACCTGCAGAATTATGCTACTCGTTCGTACTTCAACTCTATAAACTTTATGGGAAGTGCCAACGGCCTTATTCTTGCTAATTACAAGAATGACAAACTGAAATGGGAAACCACGGGAAAAGCAAAATTCGGTGTGGATCTCAGCATGTTCAATAACCGTTGGTCAGTTAGAGCAGACTTTTTCACTTCTACTACCAAAGATTTATTGATACGTAAGCAGCTCCCTGAAACATCGAGCCTTGAGTATTCATTGACTAACGATGGTAAATTGAAGAATAAAGGATTTGAGATTGCAACGAACATACGTATACTTAATCTGAGAAGTTGGCAACTAGACTTCGGTGCGATGTTGGGACATTATAAAAATAAAATAGTTTCACTGGCAGGTGGTTCATACACCACAGATTTTCAGGGAGCCCGGATTCTTACTGCCGAGAATAGTCCTGCGGGAATATTCTACGGATACAAGACTAAAGGTGTTTTCAGTACCAGTGAAGAAGCGGCTGCAGCGGGATTAAGTCTTCGTTCCGAATCGGGAGAGCTTATTCCATTTAGTGCCGGTGATATGCGTTTTGAGGAGGTAGTGGAAGATCATATCATCAATGAGAAAGATCTGCAGGTGATTGGTGATCCTAATCCGGACTTATACGGAAACTTCAATTTCAATCTGCGGTATAAGAATCTGACTCTTGAAACGCTGTTTACCTACTCTTATGGCAATGACGCTTATAACGGACTTCGGGCTAATTTGGAGTCTGGTAGTAATATCTATAATCAGGCAACAAGTATGCAAAACCGTTGGGTAGCCAATGGGCAGAAGACCGATATTCCTCGTGCTGTATACAAGGACCCTATGGGGAACTCACGTTTCTCGGATCGTTGGATTGAGGATGCCTCTTTCTTGAAATTCAAGACCTTGTCTGTATCTTACAAAGTACCACTGAATTTGTCTTATCTTCAGGAAATTACAGTGTGGGGAACCGTCAACAACCTGTTTACTCTCACAAAATATAAAGGTGCGGATCCTGAATTCTCTTATGGTAATTCGGTATTGTATCAAGGTATAGATGCAGGTCTTACACCCCAATCCCGCTCTTTCCTGATAGGAGTTAGAGTTAATTTATAATAACCTTTAGTCTGTAAAAAAACATAAGAGATATGAAAACTAAAATCAAACATGCAGGAGCATTGCTCACTTTGATCACAGTATTATTCTTTTTGGGGAGTTGTGAGGATATGTTGAATACGGATTCTTCAAGGGTTGCCTTTGAAGATGATAATCAGCTCAAGTCGCCCAACGATTCAATTTATTCTGTGATAGGTATACTCTCACAGCTTCAAAAGGTGGGAGAACCCTATGTGTTACTTGGTGAGTTGCGTGGTGATTTGATGACTGTGTCTGATAATGCGTCTTTTTCTTTGAAAGAGATTAATAACTTCGATATTACTTCGGAGAATACCTATTTGAATAAGCGGAATTATTATACGATCATCAATAATTGCAATTATGCGATTGCCCGGATGGATACTGCAATCACCATTCGTAATGAGAAAGTGATGTTGCCTGAGTTTGCGGCGATAAAAGCGATACGGGCATGGACCTATTTTCAGTTGGCTCAGATTTATGGAAAGGTAAGTTACATTACTGAGCCTATTTTAGATTATGATACGGCTTTAAAAGAATATCCGGTGATCGGGATGGACGATCTGGTATCAAAGTTGATTACCGATTTGCTTCCTTATATCGATGTACGTAGTCTGAATTATGGCTCTATTGACGGTTTGTACTCACCATTATTCTTTATTCCTATTCCGATGTTACTGGGAGATTTATATCTCTATCAGAATCAGTATAATGAAGCTGCTGGTATGTATTATAAATTGATGGTTGATAGAAACTATTCTATCTCATCAAGCTATATTAGTTATTGGAATTCTCAGGCTCGTGACGGTGCTACCAGTGAACATATCAATTCTTATATTGATGAAGTGATTACTGAAATAGCGTATAGTTCTGTACCGAAAGACTATCACACTGATTTGGTTAACATGTCTTTCAATAATGTAACAAGTCTGCTGCCCACACAAAACTTTATTGACGAAATGTCATTGAAAACACACTTCTTTGCCACCCGTTTGGACGGAACGATTACGGCTTACTTTACAGGCGATTTGCGTGGAAACATAAAACTTCCGTCTACCAATGAAGAGTTGGGAGATGCGTTTGAATCGGTGAATATTGCGGGTGTGGGTCCGAAGATGCTTATTAAGAAGTTTGTGAATGGTGCACAAGAGGAATTTACAATACCTGTTGAGGATAACAATGGATTGCTGGAGAATGCATATATTCTGAGATCGATTCCTCTTTATCGTCATCCTCACCTTTATTTACGCTTTGCTGAAGCTGTAAACCGTGCCGGAAAACCTACATTTGCCTTTGCGGTGTTGAAATATGGATTGACGGAAGAAACAATTGCTAATCCGGAAAGGGTAAATCCTGCTGAATTGGCTGGTGGAGAATCATATCTTGATTTCTCGTTTACGTCTTATAATGTAGGTACGGCTTGCCGTGGACGTGGGATGGGTATTTCGAAAGATATGTCTGACTTCGTGATTCCTGATTTCTCACAGAATCCTCCTGCTGTAGCGTTACAGGATTCTATCGATTGGGTTGAGCAAAAAATACTTGAAGAGATGGCTGCGGAAACGGCCTATGAAGGTAACCGTTTCTTTGACTTACTACGTATATCGCATCATAGAGCAGATCATCCGGCATTTATGGCTGAAAAGGTTGCTGTAAAATATGGGAATCCGGAAGCTATGAAAAGTAAACTGATGGATATAAATGCATGGTTTTTGAAATAGAAAACGAAGGAAGATGAGATGACCGCTGGATTTTATTATCTATAAATAAAATTCAGCGGCCATTTTTTCATAAGTGTTTATTTCTTGAAGGTGATTACAATTAGGATTCGATCTATTCTATAAATGTAATAAAAAGCAGAATACTGCTTATACTATTGTCTTTTTATTTTGTCATTTCAAAATTCTTTCCGTTCTTTGTCCCCGTAATTACAAAGAACTACTTATGAAAGGGATTATTCTTGCCGGTGGAAGTGCTACGCGCCTCTATCCATTGTCTAAAGCCATATCGAAACAAATCATGCCGGTATATGACAAGCCGATGATTTATTATCCACTCTCTACATTGATGCTGGCGGGTATTCGTGAAGTATTGATAATTTCTACTCCCCGTGATCTGCCAATGTTTCGTGATCTTTTGGGAACGGGTGAAGAACTGGGTATGTCTTTTCAGTATAAGATACAAGAGCAGCCTAATGGGTTGGCACAGGCATTTGTACTGGGTGCTGATTTTCTGAATGGAGAACCGGGATGTTTGATACTTGGAGATAACATGTTTTATGGACAAGGATTCTCGGCTATGCTTCGTCGGGCGGCTATGATAGAGAAGGGGGCTTGTGTCTTTGGTTATTATGTGAAAGATCCCCGTGCGTATGGAGTAGTCGAGTTTGATGAATCCGGAAAGGTCATTTCTCTTGAAGAGAAGCCGGTTGTTCCAAAAAGTAATTATGCTGTTCCCGGTCTATATTTTTATGATGCTACTGTTACTGAAAAAGCTGCATCGCTTCAACCTTCTGCCCGGGGGGAATATGAAATTACTGATCTGAATAAGCTTTATCTCGAGGAAGGTACGTTGCAGGTTGAGCTTTTTGGCCGTGGTTTTGCCTGGTTGGATACAGGAAATTGTGATAGTTTGCTTGAAGCCTCTAATTTTGTAGCTACTATTCAGAACCGACAGGGATTTTATGTCAGTTGTATTGAAGAGATAGCTTGGCGTAACGGTTGGATCACAACAGCGCAACTTCGTGTACTGGGTGAAGGACTGCAAAAGACAGAGTATGGTAAATATCTTTTGGAACTGGCTGAACAATAAAATCAACATAACAGAAATAATATGAAAACTTATCTTGTAACCGGTGCTGCCGGATTTATTGGCGCTAATTATTTGAAGTACATTCTGGCCAAGCATGATGACATTCGTGTAGTGGTGCTTGATGCACTGACTTATGCCGGAAACCTTGGTACCATTGCAAAAGACATCGACAATGAACGTTGCTTTTTTGTGAAAGGAGATATCTGTGATCGTGATTTGGCTGATCGGCTTTTTGCTGAATATAAGTTCGACTATGTTGTGAACTTCGCTGCTGAAAGTCACGTTGACCGTAGTATTGAGAACCCTCAGTTATTCCTTATTACTAATATTTTGGGTACGCAGAACTTGCTTGATGCTGCCCGTCGTGCCTGGGTGACAGGAAAAGATGAGAACGGATATCCAACCTGGCGTAAAGGGGTACGTTATCACCAGGTATCTACTGACGAAGTGTATGGCTCGTTAGGGGCTGAAGGGTATTTTCATGAAACAACTCCGCTTTGCCCGCATAGTCCGTATAGTGCTTCAAAAACGAGTGCGGATATGGTGGTAATGGCTTACCATGATACGTATAAAATGCCGGTTACTATCACTCGTTGTTCTAATAACTATGGTCCGTATCATTTCCCGGAAAAACTGATTCCGTTGATTATCAAGAATATTCTTGAAGGAAAGAAACTTCCTGTATATGGTGACGGTAGTAATGTACGCGATTGGCTGTACGTGGAAGACCATTGTAAAGCTATTGATCTGGTAGTGCGTCAGGGAGTAGAAGGCGAAGTGTACAATGTGGGTGGACATAACGAAAAGACCAATCTCGAAATTGTTAAATTGACCATTGCTACTATACATCGTCTGATGACTGAGCATCCGGAATATCGTAAGGTACTGAAAAAGCAGGAAAAGAATGCTAATGGTGAAATAACTATCGATTGGATGAACGAGAGTCTGATTACTTTCGTGAAAGATCGTTTGGGACATGACCAACGTTATGCTATTGACCCTACAAAGATTACCGATGCGTTAGGTTGGTATCCTGAAACAAAGTTTGAAGTGGGCATTGTGAAAACCATTGAGTGGTATCTGAATAATCAGGAATGGGTGGAAGAAGTAACCAGTGGCGATTATCAGAAATACTACGAAAGGATGTATAAATAGTGATTAATGATTAGTGATTAGTGGCTGCGCTATTATGTCGCATGGTACTAATCACTAATCACTAATCACTAATCACTAATCACTAATCACTGAATCACTAGTGACAGTGATAGAAGTATCCCCATAAGCAGCATATTGCGCGAAGTTTCGCCCAGTATGCTGTTTAGCTTTTTACCACTATGTATCTTTACCATTTTGCGCCAGGTGACGATGTGCAGTGTAAGATAAATAACTGCTGTTATGATGGCTGGAATGAGTGTCTCCGACAATAGCCACAGGCTCAATATTGCAGCAATAATTCCCAATATCAGATACAGGTATCTGCCGAAGGGTTCTCCGAAACGGACTACTACCGTTCTCTTTCCGCTTTGTGCATCCGCTTCCCTGTCACGGTAGTTATTTACTACCAATAGAGTATCTACGATCAATCCGCAAATGAATGAAGCTATTGTTACGTTCGGAGTCCATGTGAGTGCCTGTACGTAATAGGTGCCTCCTACCGGAACAAATCCGAAAAACAGGAGTACTAATGCATCTCCCCAACCGTTGTACGAAAGGGGATAAGGCCCTGTGGTATAGAAGAAAGCGAACATTACACATAGTATCCCCACGAGTATCAACTGCCAGCCTGCATAAAACAGTAGTATACATCCGATAAGACATGCTATGGCTACGGTAAATAATATTCCCCGTTTCATGGCACCGGGAGAAATCCAGCCTTGTGCACAAGCTCGTTCCGGTCCCAGGCGGTCTTCCCGGTCTGTACCTTTCAGGAAGTCGAATAAGTCATTGATAAAATTGGCTGCAATCTGCATCAACCCGGCGAAAAGAAAACAGACCAGTGCAGGCAGCCAGTGAAATTGTCCGTCGGCATAAGCTAAAGCAGTACCTACCAGAACAGGTGTAGCTGCTCCTGCCAGTGTTTTGGGGCGTGCAGCAAGTATCCATGTACGCAAAGAATTTTGTTTTATCTCTTCCATGCTGCAAAGATACTTCAAAAATCTGTATCTTTGCTTCTCGAAAAATAATTTGCTGTTGGTCTTCATGATATCTCTCTGGCAACAAATTAGCATATTGCTTGTTTACTTATTATTTTGACATATGAAGAAGCTAATATACCTCCTGTTTCTACTTTCTTTTCTCTTTTCTTCCTGTAAATCGAAGAAAAATCTGGTAGTATCTCCGTCCTATCCTATACTGAATGCAGATTCTCTATATTCTGATACTTCCACTCTGTCCTCTACACTCTTTGCTCCGGATTATTCGACACTAAAGAATCCGGAACGTAGCAAGAAGCGTCAGAAACAGTCTAAACCTGTTGTGGCTCGTCCTTCTGTTCCGGCAGGAACGGCTCCCGGTACATTAATTACGCATTCTGAAGTAAGTGTTTCCTCCGCTTATAAAGGAGTAGACCGAGTGGTAAAGTATGACTTTACCCATCGGGATGTGCCCGAAGCTTTTGATGGTTTCCGCATGGCTTTTATCTCCGATTTTCATTATAAGAGCCTTTTTAAAGAAAAGGAACTGGCTGGTCTCGTTCGCTTGTTGATAGCCGAACAGGCCGATGTACTGCTGATGGGAGGGGACTATCAGGAAGGTTGTGAATATGTACCCGAATTGTTTGCTGCTTTGTCTCAGGTGAAAACTCCGATGGGAACGTATGGTGTGATGGGCAATAATGATTATGAGCGTTGCCATGACGACATTGTTCGTGAAATGCAACGTTATGGTATGCGTATTCTTGAACACCGGGTGGACACATTAAAGCGCGATGGGCAACAGATACTTATTGCCGGTGTGCGCAACCCTTTTGATTTGAAGCAGAATGGTAAATCGCCTACGCTTGATCTTTCTCCTGAAGACTTTGTTATTTTGCTTGTTCATACTCCTGATTACGTCGAAGATGTTTCCGTTGCAAATACTGATCTTGCTCTTGCCGGACATACTCATGGTGGGCAAGTGCGTATCTTTGGTTATGCCCCTATTATCCCCTCTCACTATGGAAGCCGCTTTCTTACAGGATTAAAGTATAATACGGCTAATATACCAATGATTGTTACCAATGGCCTGGGTACTTCTAACAGGAATATACGTATTGGTGCTCCGACAGAAGTGGTGGTTATTACGTTACATCAACAGAAGCAGTAGTACGGCTCATACTTCCTTTCGTATCGTTTATTGTATTGGAATGCATGGGAGGGCGTAGTCTAACGATGTACGAGATGTGCATGTCATGCAGTACGAGATGCACATCTCGTACTGTTCCACATGTACATCTGGGGATGTACGACATGTACATGTCGTACAACAACCCTTATTGAGATAAGGAGTATCCCTATAATTCAGCACGCAACAGGCGATAGACAGCCGGATGGAGGAAGTAGCGTACATCTTTTCCTTCGGTCAGAGCACGACGGATAAATGTGGAGCTTATTTCGAAGGTAGGAGAGTCGACGATACGGACTGTTCCGGGTAATTCGTCTTTGTTTACGGGATATCCGGGACGTGGATAGATGAGTATTTGGTTCTCTGCAATAATTCGTTCTGGTTCGCGCCAACGGTCGAAGGTCAGCCAGTTATCCGAACCAATAATAAGATGAAATTCCCGTTTCGGATAGCTGCTTTTCAGACAGTCCAGCGTGTGGACTGTATACGAGGGGCGGGGGAGATGAAATTCAAAATCGGAAGCACGGAAATGTGGATAGTCTCCAATGGCAAGCTGTACCAGTCGGAGACGCAATTCGTCGGGCCATAAATCAGCTTGCTCTTTCAATGGATTGTGTGGGCTTACTACAAACCAGACCTCATCTAACCCGCAGAATTCACAAAGATAATTAGCCAGTGCAAGATGTCCAATGTGTATCGGATTGAAAGAGCCGCTGAATATTCCGGTTTTCAATTTACTCATAATGTCAGAAACTCTCTGATTACTTTCAGCGCTTCCGCTTTGGCTGTTTCCAGATCATCGTTGATAATCACTTTATCAAATCTGGGGGCAAAGCTCAATTCATATTCAGCTTTAGCTATACGATGTTCTATGACTTCGGGAGCATCTGTACCCCGGCCCGTAAGACGACGACGAAGCTCGTCCACACTGGGTGGTTGGATAAACAAGGATAAGGCCCGCTCTCCGTAGAATTTCTTTATATTACATCCACCTACCACATCTACATCGAACACTACATTTTGCCCGGCTTCCAATTGCTGTTCCACCTGTGCTTTCAAGGTACCGTAGTAACGATCCTTGTATACTTCCTCATATTCCAGAAATTCATTGTTCGCAATACGCTGGCGGAATTCATCCGGAGAGAGGAAGAAGTACTCTACTCCATGCTTCTCTTCACCACGTGGCGGGCGGCTTGTAGCCGAAATAGAGAATGCAAGGTTTAAATCTTGCGTTAGCAGATAGTTTATAATTGTAGATTTACCCGAACCCGAAGGAGCGGAAAAAATAATAAGTTTCCCTTTCATACACTATTTGTGTTAGTAAAACAACGCTTGCCGCACTTCTCCGTGCGGGAAGCACTACATAATGTTGAGTACCTGTTCCTTTATCTGTTCCAGTTCATCTTTCATCTGGACTACAATCTTTTGCATCTCTGCATGATTGGATTTACTACCCAATGTGTTGATTTCACGTCCCATCTCCTGAGCAATAAATCCGAGTTTCTTGCCTTGACCGTTACCACTTTCCATGGTGCTGATAAAGTATTTCAGATGATTGCTGAGGCGTTGTTTTTCTTCATTGACATCGAGTTTTTCTATGTAATAGATAAGCTCCTGTTCCAGGCGGTTTTTATCATAATCCACGCTTAGAGTTTTTTCGAGGGCGTCTGTAATACGTTCCTTAATTTTCTCGACACGTTCTTTTTCATATGGAGTAATAGATTCCAGCAGGTGAGAGATGTTTGCTATCTTTTCGCGAAACTTCTTTTCCAGTGCTGCACCTTCCTGTTTGCGGAAATCAACCAAATGTTTTATAGCTTCTTCAATAGCGACGTGCACAGTTTCCCATTCTTCTTCAGTCAGTTCTTGTATTTCTGTTTTTGTCATTACGTCCGGCATACGAAGTAGTGTTTGAAACCAGTCTACAGGAACCGGAATGTTTAGATTGTCTGCAATATCTTTTATTTGTTTATAATATCCTTCTATCAATGCTTGATTGATAGGCGTAGCACTTTCAGCACTCTCCTTTTTCTCTACCCAAAGGCTGAAATCTACCTTACCGCGTTCCAGCGTCCGTGAGATTTCATTACGGATTTCCATCTCTTTTTCACGGTATGCCGGAGCAATACGAGCAGATAAATCCATTGCTTTACTGTTGAGCGATTTAATCTCTACATTTATTTTCTTTTCGGTCAGCTCAGCAGTCGCTTTGCCATATCCCGTCATAGATTGTATCATATAATCAATTGTTTTTTGCAAAAGTACAGGAATATTTTAAGATTATTGCTTCAAAACCGAAAAAATATGCCGGTATATCCCTCTGCTATGCCTTTTATTAAGGGGGATTTTGTTATATGTGTTATTGAGAAGAACTTTTTTTATAAGCAGTTTCCAGCATATTGTCCAATGAGGAGGTTAGTTCTTTGCAATTGTCAGTGATAATATCAGAGTACTGAGCCCGTTTTTCGGAACTTAACGAATCATCTGTTATTTGCTTGGTGAAGGTGTTGATATTATCTAATGGTGTACGTACTTCCCGGCAAATGGATTTAACGAAGACTGATTTCATACGTTCACTTTCCTGTGCTTTTCGGGTATGTCGGATTAATTCTTGCTGAAGCTTTTTAGTACGTTGCAGATTAATATAAAAGTAGATACTGAAGAGGATAGAAATGATTACTAATCCCGTGGTACAATAAAACGCAATACTGTGGATATTACTGCTGATTGCTGCTTTTTCCAGTTTAAGTTCGGATGCTTCGTCGGTCACTTGCATCTCGCCGATCTGTTGCAATAACTCTTTTCGTACCAATGAATCTGTTACGTGGATAGCTCGTTCGTACACCAGGCAGGCTTCTTCCTGTCGTTTTAGCTCTCTCAGTAATCTTGCCTTTTTCTGATAATGGGTAGTATAATTCACGTTGATTGCTTTTCCACTTTCGATAAGATTTATGACTGAATCACAGAAAGCCAACGCTTGTCCCTTGTTTTCCAAGCTCTCATAATATTGTTGATTGGCCAAGTAGAAATAGAGTTTGTTACGTAAAAGAGCGTCTCCTTTTCCGTCTCTTACAAATTTACAATATTTAGTATAGTATTCATTTGCTTTTACTTTACCTATAAGCTTATGACTAAGCATTAATTGCTGATAGCATATCAGATAAGCATTGTCTTTGTAGATATAAGGACGGCGGTTGATAACTTCTTTCTGGGCGAAGTATTCATCCATTCTTTTCAGATATTCTTCTGAGATTCTGATTAATTTATCACTGTCTCCGGTGTTTTTATACGAAAAGCTTAGCATGACGTAAATATTGGCTGTGAAGTTCTTACGGGCAGGGAGTGGAAATTCATCTACCAGCCTCCAGGCTTCTTCCCAATATGGTAATGCTTCGCTAAAGTCAGAGCTCTCTGTCAACGAGATAAATAAGTAGCGTATTACTCCTGTGAGAAAGAGCCGGGAAGCTTTCTGATATCTGTTCTCAGAAGTTTTTTGTGCATTAATCTCTTCCTGGATGCGATCACAAATTTCTGCTCGTTCATCCCGTGAAGCCATTTGCAGGATTCGTGCTTTATGTGTCATTTTATAATATTCCGGTATACCATCTTCGGCAGAATTTTTCATAAGACTTTCTGCTTGGTTGAGAACCATCAACAGAGAATCTCGTTTTTCCGGATTGTTTATCATACCGATTGTGATTGGTCCCAATGATGCAGATAGAGCAAATCTATCATTGACCTGCTGTGCTTCTTTATATAATTCGCGTGCAATAGATATTTCATCAGGATCAGAGTCGGACAAGTCTAATATATTAATTAATAGTGTGATCCGTTGAGGGACATCAATGGTATGTTTCAGTACGTTCTGTAAACTATCTTTCAACGTGTTTTCTGCAGATAAAGCGAACGGTGTACAGAAAAGAAAAAGTAATAATATGTAATACTTCGTAGTGTTCATTCTGTTTGGTTGTTTCCCATAGGGATTGTGAAGATGAATTTACTTCCTTTAGACCAGTTCGGATCTATTTTTATGTTTCCATTCATATGCCGTGCAATAAGACGACATAAGTATAGTCCCAATCCGTTACCAAGAGTAAATGTATTCAGCTTGGTGAAACGCTGGAATACATATTCGTGTTTGTCTGCCGAAATGCCACAGCCGGTATCTGTTACATTAATAATTATTTTTTTATTTTCTTTGTTACAACTACAAGATAAACAAATGCTACCTTCTTGGGTGAACTTATTTGCGTTGTTCAGTAAGGAACGTAATAACAATGAGAGGTATTGTGCGTGGGTGTGGGCTATGCACTCTTTCACAGGAAGATCAAGTAAGTATTGTATGCCTTCTTTCCCTTCTGTCTCTTGCAGGTATTCCATTTCCGTACGGCAAATAGAGGTAACTTCTATATCCTCCAGAGGAAGTGCTTCGGTAAGGCTGTCCAGATTGGCTACTTCTATCAGGCTGTCGAGTAGTGAGGTTAGTATTCGTGTATTCTCTTGTATGATGTTTTGATATTCTTTTTTATCTTCTGTAGGGGTCGATTCGTCAATCAGTATCTCAGAGAAACCGTTTATAGAATTTAAAGGAGTACGTATCTCATGGCAGATAGAGTTAATGAAAGCAGACTTCATCTGTTCGCTTTCTTGTGCCTTGATACTTTGCCGGAAAATTTCCTTTTGAAGTTTACGCGTCTTTTTAAGGCTTTTATAGTAATACATACTGATAGAAACCACTACGATCAAAATACAGATAGTGAAGATAAATTCTACCAGTCGGTTTTGAGCTGTCAGTACCGTTTTTTCTAGTTTGAGTTTATCAATATCATTTTTAAGACGTAATGCTTCAACGCGTTCAACGTATTCTTTCTTGATTAAAGAATCAGAAACCTGCATCGCACGTTCATAAGCGATACAGGCGTCTTCCGGGCGATTGGCACGACGGAAAAGGTAGGCTTTATTTTTGTAGGTTTCCAATATCCGGGTGAATCCGGGGGCATGGTTGGTTTCAATCATGTGGATGAGTGAGTCACAATTAGCAAGGGCTTCATCCACCCGATGCATATTTCCCAGAAAGAGATAAGCAGTCTCAAAAAGATATATTTTGTTCCGGTCCAAAAACTCTTCTTGGGCAGACAGCATATGTTGGCGGAAAAGGTTATAAATCTTGTAAGCTTCTTCGTCACTGATATACATAGCACCGCGTATCAGCTGTGTGTAATATCTCACGTAGGTATTGTCTTTATAGAGAAAAGGACGTGGATACACTTCCTCTGAAAGTTTATAGTAAGCTTTACATTCATCAATTACTTGCCAGGTGATTCTTTTTTGGTTTTCGTAATCTTGTTGCTGATTGTAAGCGCCACTCAGAAGAGAATGGATAGAGCCCAAATAATATCTGCGGACATATTCTCCCGGAAAATCCTGTGCTGTATTCCAAGCTTCTTCCCAAAGTGGAATTTCAGGTACATAGATTTTAGATTTACCCTGGTCGTTGAGTTCCCACAACTGCATCAATCCTTCAAGAAACAAACGTTTCACTTTCTGATATTTGTCTTCAGTAGCTTGCCGGGCTTTGAACTCTTTACGTATCTGCCGGAAGAATTCTGTACGTTCCTGCTTGTCGGTTGTAACACCAATTAATCTATGGTAGATATTCATTTTGAAGAAGGTGGCTGCTCCTTCGGCAGGAGTTCCTTTTTCTATTTCTTCCAGCGTTTTGATGTAATAGTTGTGTAAAGAATCTGATTTTTCTTGCTGATTGGCGTACTTAGTGACCATGTGAGTTACTGCCACAAAGATTGCATAAGGATCTTTCGTCTTTTTACCTTCTTCGAACAATTGCCTCGTGTATTGTGTTTCAATCCCGTTTCCTTCACTTATATCTTTTAGGTTGAGAAGTAAATCGATACGTTTGTGAGGGTTTGTAGTTTGGTTGAGCAATGATTTCAGACTGTCTTCACGGATTACTTGGGCAGACATTAGAGGGATACCGGGTTTGTTTTCTTGGAAAGATTGTGCCAGAGAAACATTAGTCCTCAAGCAGCAGAGAAGGATACATATGATGCAGCGAAGATAGCTCATGTAATGTTTGTTGTTTATTTACGCCTTTTACTTGTATAAAACGGCCTGCTAAAGTAAGCAAAAAAAACATTTTAACAATGAATTTTAACTGAAATCTGCTTTAATTCATGCTACTGTGTGGTAATCTGAAAATAATCAGTTAAATTTGCGTCAGTTTAATAATCTGAAAATTATGTCGTGTATCTTACATATTGAAACCTCTACCGCAGTGTGTTCGGTAGCGGTGAGTGAAGACGGACAAACGATTTTTGTGCAGGAAGATATGAAAGGTCCTTCACACGCCGTGTCGTTGGGAGTTTTTGTTGATGAGGCTTTGTCGTTTATCGATAGTCATGCAATCCCTTTGGATGCGGTGGCTGTGAGTTGTGGACCAGGGTCATATACCGGACTTCGTATCGGGGTTTCAATGGCTAAAGGGATTTGCTATGGGCGTAATATACCGTTGATTGGCATTCCTACACTTGAAGTATTGTGTGTACCGGTATTGTTGTATCATGAGTTGCCGGAAAATGCTCTTCTCTGTCCAATGATTGATGCACGCCGTATGGAGGTATATGCAGCTGTTTATGATCGTAGCCTGAATGTGATACGTCCTATTTCTGCGGATATTATCGACGAGGATTCCTATCTTGATATTTTAGATGAACATCCGGTTTATTTCTTTGGTAATGGTGCAGCCAAATGCAGCGAGAAGATAACACATTCGAATGCGCATTTTATTGACGATATACATCCTTTGGCTAAAATGATGTTTCCGCTTGCCGAGAAAGCTGTAGCAAAGGAGGATTATAAGGATGTGGCCTATTTTGAGCCTTTTTATTTGAAAGAGTTTGTTGCTTCCCTTCCTAAAAAGGTGTTGTAACAGGTGCTCTGCTCTTATTTTTAACTTTTAATTTTTAATTATTATTTTATGCAGTATAACACCCAACAGAAGAGAATGCCCCTTCCCGAATATGGGCGAAGTATCCAGAATATGGTAGATCATGCACTTACTATCCAAGATCCGGCCGAGCGCCAACGTTGTGCAAATACTATCATCAATATTATGGGAAATATGTTTCCTCATCTAAGAGATGTACCCGATTTCAAACATAAACTGTGGGATCATTTGGCTATTATGGCTAACTTTAAGTTGGATATTAAATATCCATACGAGATCATCCACGAGGAGAATTTAGGAACAAAACCGGAACCGATCCCTTATCCAAGTACTAAAATCCGCTATCGTCATTATGGACGTACGCTTGAGATACTTATCAATAAAGCATGTGAATTTCCGGAAGGAGATGAAAAGAAAAATCTGGTTGCTCTTATTTGTAACCATATGAAGAAAGATTATATGGCTTGGAATAAAGATACGGTAGACGATCGTAAGATTGCTGAGGATCTGGCAGAACTTTCCGGTGGAAAACTACAGATGGATGATGACATTGTTCGTTTGATGGCAGAACGTTTGGCACAGAACTATCGTCCGAAAACGAATTATACCAATAACCGGAATAATAATCAGAGAAGAAAATATTGATTAAGTAGTAAGTAGCTAGTAGTAAGTAGATAGAATCCATGTGGCGTGTTGTCTGAACTACCAACTACTAAATTGACTATTAGTTACTTACTACTGAATTCCAGCTACTAGCTACTAAATTCTAACTACTAATCATATGGCTTCATTTGTAATCGAAGGAGGGCACAAACTGTGTGGGGAGATTCATCCGCAGGGTGCTAAAAACGAAGTGTTGCAGATTATCTGCGCTACATTGCTTACTGCTGAGGAAGTAATAGTAAATAACATTCCCGATATTCTGGACGTCAATAATCTTATTCAGTTGATGAGAGATATGGGGGTGACAGTTGCAAAGCAAGGTGTTGATACTTATAGTTTCAAAGCAGAGAGTGTAGATCTGGCCTATTTGGAGAGTGATGAATTTCTGAAGAAATGTTCCAGTTTGCGGGGATCTGTGATGCTGATAGGCCCTATGGTAGCTCGTTTTGGCAAAGCAATGATTTCCAAACCTGGTGGTGATAAGATTGGCCGTCGTCGTTTGGATACCCACTTTATTGGTATTCAGAGTTTGGGAGCCGATTTTAGATACAACGACGAACGCGGTGTTTATGAGATTACTGCAGATAAATTGCATGGTACTTACATGTTGTTGGATGAAGCTTCCGTAACCGGAACAGCCAATATTGTAATGGCTGCTGTTCTGGCGAAAGGAACAACAACAATTTACAACGCTGCTTGTGAGCCTTATCTACAGCAGCTCTGCAAGATGCTCAATCGGATGGGAGCCAAGATCAGTGGTATTGCATCTAATCTTCTGACTATTGAAGGGGTGGAAGAGTTACATGGGACACAGCATACCGTATTGCCTGATATGATTGAGGTAGGTAGTTTTATCGGTATGGCGGCTATGACAAAGAGTGAAATCACTATAAAGAACGTTTCTTACGAAAACCTGGGTATTATTCCTGAAAGTTTTCGTCGTCTTGGTATTAAACTGGAACAGCGTGGAGATGATATTTATGTCCCTGCACAGGAAAACTTCCAGATAGAATCATTTATTGACGGTTCTATTATGACTATTGCCGATGCACCCTGGCCGGGACTTACTCCCGACTTGCTTAGTGTGCTGCTTGTAGTAGCCACACAAGCTAAAGGAAGTGTGCTGATACATCAGAAGATGTTTGAAAGCCGTCTGTTCTTTGTAGATAAACTGATAGATATGGGAGCACAGATAATACTTTGTGACCCGCACCGTGCTGTTGTAATCGGACACAATCATGGTTTCAAATTGCGTGGTGGTAATATGACTTCACCCGATATTCGTGCCGGTATTGCTTTGCTGATTGCTGCTATGAGTGCCGAAGGGATCAGTCGTATTCATAATATAGAACAGATAGATCGTGGTTACCAGAATATTGAAGGCCGGTTGAATGCTATTGGCGCGCGAATTACACGAATATGATAAGAAAAGAAGAAGTATATAAAATAGGAATTTTTAATAAACCTCATGGTATACATGGTGAGTTGTCGTTCACTTTTACAGATGACATCTTCGACCGTGTTGATTGTGACTACTTTATTTGTCTGCTCGACGGTATTTTTGTTCCTTTTTTTATAGAAGAGTACCGTTTCCGTTCTGACTCCACAGCTTTGGTGAAACTTGAAGGAGTAGATACTGCCGAGCGTGCCCGTATGTTTACCAATGTAGATGTATATTTCCCTATAGAGCATGTGAACGAAGCGGAACCGGGAGAACTCTCCTGGGATTTCTTTGTTGGTTTCCGTATGGAGGATGACACTCACGGCGATTTGGGAGAAGTGACAGATGTAGACACATCTACTGTTAACACGCTTTTTGTGGTAGAACGTCCGGATGGTGAAGAACTGTTGGTACCTGCACAGGAAGAGCTTATTAAAGGTATTGATCAGGAACGGAAACTCATTGTGGTTGATTTGCCCGAAGGGTTACTGAATCTTGATGAACTTGAAGAAGAATGAATCAGTGTTAATCTGTGTAATCAGTAGTAGAAAGAATTAGCGAAATGCTTACATTTGTACGCAATACGATAAAATAATGCCAAAGAAGAAACGCAGTAAAGCCTTTTGGAACAATATAAAGTTCAAGTATAAACTCACTATTATCAACGAGAATACACTCGAAGAGGTGGTGGGGATTCGTGTATCAAAATTGAATGGTCTTTCTGTTTTGCTTTCTGTGTTGACTATTCTTTTTTTGATTGCTGCCATTATTATTGCTTTCACTCCTTTGCGCAACTATCTTCCCGGATATATGAATAGTGAAGTCCGTAACCAGATAGTGGCTAACGCTTTACGTGTGGATTCTCTGCAACAACTGGTAGAACGGCAGAATCTGTATATTATGAATATTCAGGATATCTTTAGCGGAAAAGTCCGTGTTGACTCCGTACAAAGTATGGATACGCTGACTACTCTGCGTAAGGATTCTCTGATGGAACGTACCAAACGTGAAGAGGAATTCCGCCGCCAGTATGAGGAGGCAGAGAAGTACAATCTTACCTCTATTACTTCGCAGCCTAATGTGAACGGACTGATTTTTTATCGTCCTACGCGTGGTATGATTTCTGCTCACTTCGATGCTGAGAAGAAGCACTACGGAACGGATATAGCTGCCAATCCCAACGAGAGTGTACTCGCTACGTTGGATGGTACGGTTATTCTGAGTACCTATACAGCCGAAACCGGTTATTTGATAGAAGTGCAACACAATCAGGACTTCGTTTCTATTTATAAACATTGTGGTTCATTATTGAAACGTGAAGGTGATAAGGTACAGGCAGGAGAAGCTATTGCATTGGTAGGAAACAGTGGTACGCTTACTACTGGTCCTCATTTGCATTTTGAGTTGTGGAATAAAGGACGTCCGGTGAATCCCGAAAAGTACATTGTATTCTAAATCATGAATAAAGAGATAAAAAAGAAACAAATAGCTATATTAGGCTCTACAGGCTCTATTGGTACGCAAGCTCTACAGGTGATTGAAGAACATCCCGAATTGTATGAGGTATATGCTCTGACAGCCAATAACAAAGTAGATATGCTTATAGCCCAGGCACGAAAGTTTCAGCCCGAGGCCGTGGTTATAGCTAACGAAGAGAAATATGATCAGCTGAAAGAGGCGTTAAGAGATTTGCCGATTAAAGTATATGCCGGTACCGAAGCTTTGTGTCAGATTGTAGAGTCCGGACCGATAGATATCGTGTTGACTGCTATGGTGGGATATGCCGGACTGAAACCTACGATCAATGCCATCCGCGCCCGTAAAGCCATTGCTTTGGCAAACAAGGAAACGCTGGTTGTAGCCGGAGAATTAATTAATGTATTGGCGCAGCAGTACCGTACTCCTATTTTACCTGTAGACTCGGAACACTCAGCAGTATTTCAATGTCTTTCCGGTGAGGTGGGGAATCCTGTTGAAAAAGTAATACTGACTGCTTCTGGTGGTCCGTTTCGTACCTATACTCTGGAGCAGTTGCAAACTGTCACTAAAGTGCAGGCGTTGAAGCATCCTAACTGGGAGATGGGAGCTAAGATTACGATCGACTCTGCTTCTATGATGAATAAAGGTTTTGAGGTGATTGAAGCCAAATGGTTGTTTGGTGTGCAACCAAGTCAGATAGAAGTAGTGGTGCATCCTCAATCGGTTATTCACTCGATGGTGCAGTTTGAAGATGGTGCCGTGAAGGCACAATTAGGTATGCCTGATATGCGTTTGCCTATTCAGTATGCATTCTCTTACCCCGACCGCGTTGCTTCTTCGTTTGATCGTCTGGATTTTGCCAAGTGTACCAGTCTCACCTTTGAACAGCCTGATACCAAACGTTTCCGCAATCTGGCTTTGGCTTATGAAGCTATGTATCGCGGAGGCAATATGCCTTGTATTGTTAATGCCGCCAATGAAGTGGTGGTTGCTGCTTTTCTGCGTGATGAGATAGGCTTCCTTGCAATGAGTAATGTAATAGAACAAACGATGGAACGTGCTTCGTTCGTACAGGTTCCTACGTATGATGACTATGTGGCAACTGATGCCGAAGCCCGCCGCATAGCCACTGAACTAATAGTAAATTGTAAATAGTAAAATTGTAAATAAACCGATGGAAACATTCTTAATCCGTGCCCTCCAGTTGATAATGAGCCTTTCGTTGCTTGTTATTATACACGAAGGAGGACATTTTCTCTTTGCCCGTTTATTCAAAGTGCGGGTCGAAAAGTTTTGTTTATTCTTTGATCCCTGGTTCACTCTTTTCAAGTTCAAACCAAAGAAGAGTGATACAGAATATGCCGTAGGCTGGTTGCCTTTGGGTGGTTATGTCAAGATCTCCGGAATGATAGACGAGTCAATGGATACTGACCAGATGAAACAGCCTGAACAACCGTGGGAATTCCGTTCTAAACCGGCTTGGCAACGCTTGTTGATAATGGTAGGTGGCGTATTGTTCAATTTCCTGTTGGCATTGTTCATCTATTCTATGATTCTTTTCACCTGGGGTGATCAATATATTAAAATTCAGGAAGCACCGTTGGGTATGCAGTTCAATGAGACTGCAAAGGCTGTGGGCTTTCAGGACGGTGACGTACTGCTATCAGCTGATGGTGTGGAGTTTCTGCGTTATGATGCTGATGTGTTGAGCCAGGTTGCCGATGCACGTGAAGTGACTGTACTTCGTGGAGGACAGAAAGCTTCTGTTTATATTCCCGAAGATATGATGCAGCGTTTGATGGCTGACAGTGTACGTTTTGCTTCTTTCCGGGTGCCTTATGTGGTAGATAGTATAATAGCCAATTCGCATGCAGCTCAGGCTGGCCTTATGCCGGGTGATAGTATTATTGCACTTGATGGCAAACCTGTTTCTTATTTTGATTATCTTGAAGAGATGGCTGCACGTAAACAGAAGGCAGCAGCTTTGAGTAACGATACTGTAGATTTGCATCAGATCACGTTGACTTATGTTCGTGCCGGAGAGATGGATACCGTAACTTTAGGTACAGATTCTGCTTTCCGTATCGGTGTTTATGCACAGCCTATGAACCGGGTGATGCCGATGGTTACTAAGGAATATGGTTTCTTTGAATCTTTCCCTGCCGGTGTGCACTTAGGAGTGAAAACATTGAAAGGCTATGTTGGCAATATGAAATATCTCTTCTCAAAAGAGGGAGCTAAGCAGTTGGGTGGTTTCGGAACAATCGGAAGTATTTTCCCCGCTACCTGGGATTGGCATCAGTTCTGGTATATGACGGCATTTCTCTCTATTATTCTTGCCTTTATGAATATTTTGCCTATTCCTGCATTGGATGGCGGACACGTATTATTCCTTTTCTACGAAATCATTGCGCGTCGCAAACCGAGTGATAAGTTTATGGAGTATGCACAGATGGCAGGTATGTTCCTGCTTTTCGGATTGTTGATATGGGCTAACTTTAATGATATATTGAGATTTTTCTTTTAAGATAATTTCGGTACAGAATATACAGGAGGCACAGAGGTTTTATAATATTATCCTCTGTGCCTCCTGTGTTCATTCTTAATTTAAAAATTTCTATTCTTTTTGATGAAGATCAAGCACTTATACACTGTTTCATAGGAAGATAAGGCTTATCTTTGCCCTGAATATAACATCGGGTATTATGGTAAAGAGCATTGTATTTGACTTTGGGGGTGTCATTGCTGACATAGATCGTGATAAAGCGGTTCAGGCCTTTATTAAGTTAGGACTGAAAGATGCAGAAACACGTTTGGATAAGTATCATCAGACTGGTATTTTCCAGGAGTTGGAAGAAGGTAAACTGACAGCAGAAGGATTTCGGGATAAGCTGGGAGAATTGTGCAGACGTGAGCTGACAATGGAGGAGACCAGACAGGCATGGCTGGGATTCTTCACGGGGGTAGATATACGCAAGCTTGATTATATGCTGGAACTCAGAAGGTCTTATCATGTATATATTTTAAGTAATACGAATCCCTATGTAATGTCGTGGGCATGCAGTCCCGGATTTTCTTCTCAGGGGAAGCCTTTGACGGATTATTGTGATAAATTGTATCTGTCTTATCAGGTAGGTTGCACCAAGCCTGAACCGGAAATATTTAACTATATGTTGAAAGATAGTGGTATGCTTCCTTCCGAAATACTTTTTGTTGATGATGGAGCTTCGAATATACATATCGGCAAAGAGTTTGGGCTGCATACTTATCAACCGGAGAATGGTATGGACTGGCGGAAAGAATTGTCACAGTTGTTAGCAGGTCTGTAAAGTACCGGTATGTGAGAGTTACTTTGCCTGCATGCAGAGTACGCCTTGGCTGTATGTACGCCGGGCGTATCCTGCATGCAGGCAATATATATACTCTGTGTATCGCTTTTGTTGAGGTATATGGAGGAAATACATGATATTACTTTACCGTTGAAGGTTGAGAAATCCGTAATCCGCTGATAATAGCTGCTGCCACTGCAAATCCACTTCCTACGAGCAAGCAGACGGAGGTACTCTTTTCATGTGCTATGAAGCTGAATAGCAATGCAACAAGTGTTGTTCCGAATGTTTGTCCCAATAACCTTGCCATTCCCAACATTCCGCTGGCTCCTCCCGACCGTGTGGTAGGTGCGGAGGATATGATCGTACTGTTATTGGGTGTTTGAAACAGACCGAAGCCTGCACCACATAGTGCCAATCGCCAGATAATGCTGAGATCGGTTGATCCTGCGGTGAGTGTAGACAGTGAAAAGAGTCCGGTTGCGAAAAGTATCATACCGATACTTCCTAAGATTCCCGGATGGATGCGTTCAACAAGGTATCCGGCTGTAGGTGCGGTAATCAGAGTGGCAATAGGCCATGGAGTCAGTAGTAAACCAGTCATAACCTCACTGTGTCCCAACGTGTTTTGCAGAAAAAAAGGCAGGGAAACCATTGCCAGCATCTGTGCGGTAAACGAACAGATGGAAGTACTGATGGATAAAGTGAAAATGGGTATTTTTAGTAAATCCAGCGGCAAAAGCGGAGAGGATTGTCCCAATTGCCGACGAACGTAGTAGATGCCTACTATAACCAATATAACTATCTGAATGGCAATGTAGTCCATTCGCTCGTGATGAGCAAATCCGTCCATTGTATAAATAAGTAGTCCGAATGTAACTGCGTTGGCAATAGCACTTTTTATATCAAACTTACGTTTGGAACGTTCTTCTTTCCGGGGTAGATATTTGTGTCCGAGTATCAGGGCTGTTACTCCCAGAGGTATGTTGATGGCAAATAGCCAGTGCCATGAACTGACGGCAAGTATGGCGCTTGCTATGGAAGGTCCTGCTGCTGCGGATATGGCAACTACCATTGCATTGATTCCCATTCCGCGTCCAATCTGGTTGCGCGGATAGATGGTACGTAATTGGGCTGTGTTCACGCTGGTAATGGCAGAGGCACTGAATCCCTGAAAGATACGTGCAAGTGTCAGTGTCCAGAATGAAGTAGACAGTGCGCAGATTAATGAGGTGATGCAAAAGAGCGCTATTCCCGAGAGATAAACACGTCTGTATCCGTATATTTCTCCTAACGAAGAAAAGGATAATAATGAAATTACGATTGCCAGCTGGTATCCGTTCATAATCCATGTGATAACGGAAGGAGATACATCGAAGTCGTGTGAAAGAGTGGGCAATACGATATTTACAATATTAATATCAAGTACCGACATGCAAAGTGCAAAAGATATGGCTACTACCGCCCATATCCGTCGCGGAAGGGGAAGGCCGTCTGTTTCTTCTGTGTCAGAAGCTTTTGGGGGAAGTGTTTGGTCCATAAACGAAAAATGCTTTAGTCTTGCAAATTAAACAAAACAAAAACATTTTCAGTTGTTAGGATCAGTTGAATATAAGTTTTTTTAGCGGTGCAGGCGAATCACCCGTTGGTTGCTGCTTCCTCTGAACTCCAGATGAGGAGAGTAGAGTGCCTGGATGAAACGCCCTTCTACAAGTACATCAATATAAGGCAGGGCGGCTGCCAAGCGGGGCTGTGCCTGTATCTCTTCATAGGTATATCCGGTGTAACACCAGATGTTTTGCCGGGTTTCTTCCTTTATCCGTTTCACTAATAAAAGAAAAGCTTCGGGATTAAAAAACGGATCGCCTCCCGAGAAGGTTACTCCATCCAAGAGTGGATTCGTTTTTATTTCACGGATCATATCCATGATTCGTTCTTCTGTCAGCTCTTCACCGGCACATGGGTTCCAGCTCTCCGGATTGTGACATCCCGGACAACAATGGCGGCATCCTGCCAGATAAATGGAATACCGGATGCCTTCACCATCTACTATCGTTTCCGGATAAGTGTATAGTAAGTTGAGAGTCTTCATTTGATTTAGTTGAAAATGGAAAATTGAAAGTTGAAAATGGAAAATTAGCTGCGTGCATTGTCATACTGAATAGTAATTTTCCATTTTCAACTTTCAATTTTCAACTCTACAAGTGTTTTACTCTATCTTTTTCTTCTGCCCGTTTAGCCGAATTCCACGAACTTAAATCACCTGTCAGGTAGCCGGTGATGCGGCGCATACGCAAAATATTCTCGCTTTGGCATACCGGGCATTTGTCATAAATGACTCCCTTGTATCCACAGTTGTGACAGGTGTCTACCGGGTGATTAATAGAGCCATAGCCGATACCTTCGTCATACATGACTTTTACAATTTTAGCGATGGCACGTATATTTTTCTGTGCTTCACCATCCAACTCTACATAAGTGATGTGCCCTCCGCGTGTAATGGCATGGAAGGGGGCCTCACGTTTAATTTTTTCTACGATGCTGATGGGCTCTTTTACATCCACATGGAAAGAGTTTACGTAGTAATCATTATCAGTTACCCCTTCAATTTTGCCATATTTACGGCGGTCCATCCGGGTGAAACGTCCGGAAAGACCTTCGGCTGGAGTTGCCAGCACAGAATAGTTAAGGTTATATTTAGCTTTATATTCGTCTGCTACTTTATTCATTTCCATCACAGTCTCGTACAAAGTATTCCACGCTTTATCGCTGTGACCATGTCCTTTGCCATAGAGTGCTACCATGGCATTGTGTCCGCCAATGAAGCCAATACCTAATGTACCGCTGCGCAATACATCGCCTACCTCTTCGTTTGGATTCAGGTTGCCGCCTCCTTTCCATACGTCATTGCCCATCATAAACGGGAACTGGCGTGCCAGAGCAGTGCGCTGATATTGATAACGGGCATAGAGCTGATCGGCTACTAAAGTGGCCATCTCATGTACTGATTCCAGGAAAATCTCTTTGGCTTTCATCTCAATGGCATCCGTATTACGCTTGTCTTCAATGATATTTTCTGCCTTAATGCGTGCCTCAATAGCTAAGCGGGGCATATTCAGAGTGGTGAATGAGAGATTTCCGCGTCCTAATGAAGATTTTTCTCCGACAACATTCTCAAATACGCGTGTACGACAACCCATTGTTGCCAATTCATAGCGATAACGTTTCGGATCGTTGGCATCCCATTTCTCGTTTTGGTTGAACGGTGCATCCAGGAACATAAAATTGGGGAATAGTGCCTTGGCTGTTGTACGGCAGGCTTTCAGAAAAAGGTCGAAGTTGGGAGCACTGAAAGTCATGCGCCCTTCCTCTGCTGCTTCAAAATCACTCATTGCCTTTTGATAATCTTCTTCTGAGTAAGATACTCCGTTTTTTACCTTAAATATCTGAATGGGGAATACCGGTACTTCTCCGCGGGTACCGAGCCCTTCGATAGTGGCTGTCAGTAGTTCTTCAATCACCATGCGCCCTTCGGCAGAAGTATCTGTTCCGTAATTTATAGAACTGAACACCACCTGGTTGCCTCCACGTGAATGCATTGTGTTGAGGTTGTGAATAAAGCCTTCCATAGCCTGGTGCGTATCTTTGCGAGTCTGAAAGTAAGCTTTTTCAATGACTCGTGCCAGATGTTCTTTGTCTATATTGATCTGCAGAGCGGTTAGCGCCATACGCAGTGTTTCGCGTTCCAGTTCACTGGTTTTGATAGAAGGAAGGTGTTCTTCTATTAATGCGCGGATCGCTTTTTCTTCTACAGCTGTGTTGCTTTCCATTGCAACGTAGAAACTGATGAATGAACTCAGATGCTTGCGGAATGATTTGCTTACTCCCTTCGCCATGAAGAAGTCGAATGCAGGGATTGCTTGTCCGCCATGCTGCTCATTCTGGTTGGTCTGAAAGATGATAGTGGCGAGTGTTGCATAGCTTTGTATGCTTTGTGGAGTACGGATACTTCCGTTTTTGGTACGGAACCCGCGCTCGAAGAGGTCGTCCATATCATACTGAATACAGGTCGTCGTCTTTGTCGGATAATAATCCAGATCGTGGATGTGAATGTCGCCCAACTGGTGTGCTTCTGCAAATCGTTTGGGTAACAGGTATTTATATGTATAGTCTTTGGTCACTTCCGATGCAAAGGTCATCATCTGACCTGCCGGAGTGTGACTGCTCATATTTGCATTGCTCAGATTTACATCGTTTTTGTCAATGGCTACAATACCATCCATTACGTGTTTCATTTGAGTTTTTTTATCACGTTCTGTATTACGCCATTCGCGGTAGATAATGTACTTTTTGGCTACTTCGGGCCGTACTTTCATTAATTCTTTTTCTACCAGATCCTGAATCTCTTCTACAGTAATAGTGGGATTGGAAAAACGGCTGATGACATTCATGGTAATGTCAGCCACGAGCTGCTGCTCTTCGGTGATGCCGGAGGCACTGAACGCTTTGGTTATAGCGTTCTTAATTTTACTAATAGAGAAATCTTCTCTTTTACCATCACGTTTGATGATACAAATTTCAGCGTAGTTCATAACTTTAACTCCCGAAAGCTTTGTTCAGTTGACAGTGGACAATTGACAATTGACAGTTTTTGGCTGACCAAAAGGCAGTTGACGTTTGACAACTGAGTGGTTAATAAAAAATAGGCGGCAATTAAAATCAGATAAACAGTAATCGCTCACTGTCAACTGTCAATTGTCAATTGTTAATTGTCCATTGGTTCCGGCCGGTCTTCTGACTTATCCCTCCTTCGCACGCCTTCCCACGCATAAAACGCAGTGGCATAATGTGCGGATTCTCAGAGAATTACAGCAGCGGGTACTGTCGCCGATTTGCACAGCGTTCCCTTGTGACTAAACCTCTTTTTAGTTCCGAAACCGGGACAAAGATAAGAGATTTACTTATAGGTATAAAGGCTTTTAACATTAAATTTCGGGAAACTTTTCTTTCTTCCTGATACAGAAAGTTTTCCAAAATGGAAAACTTTTAAGATTTATAAGACCATCCAGATTGCTATAATATGCCCTACGCTACCTCCCAGGCAGAAGAGATGGAATACTGAATGCATATAAGGTTTACGAAGAGAATAGAATACTGCACCGATGATGTAAGACGCACCTCCACCTATCAACCACCAGAAAGCAGGTGAAGCTCCCATCTCCGAAAGACAGTTCATTAGTGGTTTCAGGGCTATTAGGATAGCAGCACCCATTCCAATGTAACAACATGTTTCGAGGTTACTGTGTTCTTTCAGTTTCTTGAAACTCAGAATAAAACCTGCAAGTGCGGAGAGCCATACGAAGGTGAAGATTCCCCATCCCCATCCGCCGGCATGCCGCATCACCAATAGTGTGAATGGGGTATAAGTGCCTGCGATATGCAGGTAGATAGCTCCGTGGTCAAATTTACGCAACAATTCTTTTCTCGGTCCCGGTCTGGAAGCATGATACCAGGTTGAACTGATATAGGACGATAACATACCTGCCAGATAGACTGCAATGCAGGTAACTGCCCAGTTCGGCTCACTACCGGTAGCCGCTTTTACCAACAGGAAATATCCTGCTACAACTCCCAGCAAAATTCCGGCAGCGTGACTGAGTGTATTAGCGAGTTCTTCGCCATGAGTATATCGATGATTATCCAAAGTTGCACATTTTAGCTTTCGGCCGTAAAGGTACTCTATTTTTCTAAAATATTTTCCTGGTGGCAGTTTAAAAATGGATAATAAGAGTACTTGTTCATATCAGAATCTATTTACGATTGGACGATTTACGATGTACGATTGAAGTTACTCTTTTAAAAGCTTGTTTCAGCGCTGTCAAAAATGGAGTAATCCCAATCGTACATCGTAAATCGTCTAATCGTAAATAGATTCATATCTGAATAGTAACGAAGATTATGGGTATATCTTTTCGGTAGCGGAAGTGCCCCTAAACGACATCATCACCGTTGCCCGGTGTTGTACTTTGTTTTTCTCAGAAAGGAACGTTCCTTTTCCCGGTGAGCAGCCTTGTTTTACATGTACATGTTTCACTGCTCCACATGTACATGTCGTACTGTCCCACATGTACATGTCGTGCTGCTTTACATGTACATCTAAAACAACGTTGCATACCGAGGCGTCATACGTTCCTCTATGAGGCAGAGCTTTATTGATACCGGAGAAAAAGACTGATGGTAATGACAAACATCATTTAGCACAAAATTGATTCTAATGAACTAAACTCACCATAGAATTACAGAATTTCACAGAGTTTCAATTAACCATCGCTTGGCGTACCTCCCCGTGCGGGAAGCACTTCTTTTTTTAAGATAATCTTGCTATTGTATTGTCCTGCTATCTGCTTGCGAAATTCAAGAAAATCTTTATAAGATTCTTTAGGGTAAACGCCTTTGTGCATTAGTAAACGGTGTACAATATATATTTCCTTGCCCTTCACTTGTAAAGAAGAGCTAAAGGTACCGAAATTGTTTTCCGCTTTATAGCTTTTGGGAAGAGATTCTATGGCATATCCTTCCGGTATTTGCAAAAGAATGCTGTCTGTATCCAGATAGCCGTAGTTGATATGGACATCCTGAATACGTTGTTTGAGTTCGGGCGTAATAAAACCCTTTCGAAAGATATTGGCAGGAATAAATAGTCGGTTACCTGTCTTGTTTCCATATTGCTCGGTATCCACCGCGTATTGCAGAGCAATCTGGGGGATTGCATCTTTTTTCTCGGTTATCTGTACATCACTTATGTTGGCTTGTACCAGGTTGATATTAGAACGCAAATGATCTTTTTGTCGGGCGGGTTCAAGGTGGGTAATGCCTATCATATTTTCATATTGGAAAAGACGGGAAGTTTCACAAGCCTTTACTTTTGCTCCTCCGGTAGGGGTAAGTGTGATTTGGGCAATTGTTGTTTGTGTGTTGAGTGAATCGGGGTAGGAGGGTAATCGGTGAAGTTTACCTCCGTCCGGTGTAACGAGGAGAGCATCGTGTCCGGCAATGTCACTGTGTATATATCCAAAAGGTAATTGCGGATTGGTACACTCCAGCCAAAGCGTATCTCCGGGGAGTGGAACTTGCAGGATGACATGGTTCATCTGATTGGCACTGGAAAAGTCGGGCAGTAGCCGTTCATTGTCTGTGCTGATGGCAGTATATACAGAAGAGATGCCCAGTTCATTCAACATAGCACGGGTGTAGTTGGATAATCCTTTGCAATCGCCGAAACCCGCGCGGCAGACGTCGGCTGCTGCAATGGGTTGCAATCCTCCGATACCTAACTGGATACTCACATAGCGCGTTGTAGTAGCCAGGTAGTTGTAGATGGCTTGTACCTTTTCACGGGGAGTTGTACAATGGGCAGTTAATTCACGTAGTTTTGTTTTTATAGGTTCAGCCAGTTGGTCACGTCCCGTGAGTAAGCTGTTTTGCCATGCGCCATATGATTGCCAGGTACTCATATCTCCTTGTGTACCATCAAAGATAAATTGCCCCGGCGAAAAATAAATCCGGGGAATACGCTCGGGTAGTGATGCACCGAATGGTTCATATTCGAGGGCGGCTATTGGTCCTATAGATGCCTCTGTGAGGGTACTACCGTCCGGGGTTGTTTTTTGTGTAATATCTGTCTGGATATTGATTGCCCGGTAGCGGGTAGGTATGTTTGGGGGAGTCCGGAGACTGTATACAGCCTTGACCACCGATTGATTGTACATTTTTTGAGGAACAAAATTCGGATAGGCTATCAGCCCGTCTTTGCATTTCACTTCCCATTCATATTTTATCGTAAGCGGATAGCGTGGGAGGTTGCACTCGTAATAATAAGTATAGTCATCACTGGTTAGTCCCGAAGAGTATTCAGTCATTTGTAAATCCGATTTCTTAATTTTGCGGATGACCTTGCCGGTCGGGTCTGTAATCTCTCCGGAGAATTTTCGCAGAGAACGAAACTTGTCACACATACAAAAGAAGTGTGCAGCGTCCCGTCCCTTTTCATTAAGAATGGTGATAGTATAACTTTCCTTTTGCAGAGCACTTGTTGCCGATTCGCAGATAATCTCTGTGGTGGCATTTTGCACGACGGAGTAGGCGTCGCGAGTAATGTCTACCTGCGCTTGCAAGGCAAAAGGTACAAGCAAGAGTAACAGAATACTACTGTATAATTTGTTTCTTGTCATGATCACTTTACAATTTTTTTAGTACTACTGTTTCATTATTCTTTTCTGCTATTACTTTCCAGAAGTGATGTAGCCCGGGATACTCCGCTGGTAGATAAAGCAATTTGCTGGAATTGAAGATATAGTTGATTGTTAGCTTATTGCCTTGTGCGGCAATATTGTAGCGACACATGCCTTGGCCGTCTTCTGTTTTTACCTGTAGTGCCTCCGGCAGTTCATCTACTGCATACCCTTCGGGGATGGTCAGATTAACGGACAATGTGATTTGTTCTGCATAGGGATATTCCACAGGAAGCTTTCGTTCGGTTTGAGTGAAGGGATTCTTTTCTGTGTGCAGAAACACAAGCGGGTTTAAGTAAATGAAGTTGTCGTTGACGGTAGCTTGCTTTTCAAATATGATAGTTTCTTTGACTTGCGGAGAGAACTTGTTGATACCTTGTGTATTGAATACACTTATTTTTACGTCTTCTTTCGATGCCAGTTCGTTAACAAATTCTGTACTGTCTTTGGCTGTCTGATATTTTTTTCTGAAGGTAGAGGCATATTGTCCCATATAGCTTGTGTTACGGCTACCGTATATTTTACCATCCGGGCTGATAACTGCATTTACCATAGAGCGTAATTGATTTTTACAGGTTTGACTCAAATCGACCCATCTGCTTTGGCGACCTCCTATTATTGCCCGTGCCCGGTTTACCATTAGCACAGGAGGGAGTACATTCAGGTAGCCATTGGTTACTGAGCCGTCCAGGTAGACAAGTGTACTGTCTGTGTTGGCTATACCTACAATGAAGGTGTTCAGTTTCTGTATGGTAGGATGTGCATAAGGAAGTATTCCCATGCTGCGGCGGCTCATAACTATCGGGAAAGAGGGAATGCCTGCATCCTTGAGCATGCTCATCAGGATGAAGTTGATTTCGGCATTGTTACCTATACCTTCTTTTACTGTTTTTTTACTTTTACCTCCATAAAGTGCATATTCTTCATTCCAGGATATTTTCTTTTTTAATAAAGTGTAAATAGCAGCTATTTTTTCTTCATTACTTTTTAAGTTATCTAAGTTTAAGGCAGCCATTTCTTCCCGGTATGGATTCTGTATTTTAAGTTGTCCGCCAAATTCACTGTCATCCAGTAATGCTTCATCTATATTCTCCCAGGTTTGGGTAAATGATTTATAGAGTGCTCCCGGAAAATCAAGCCCACCCAATTCAAGATTGACCTGTGTACCGTAATCTTCTACGCACCAGACGTAATTATCATCATGCAGGCCCGGTAGCTTGTTACCTTTGAAACACAAATGCCGACCGTTACATTGAAATACTTGCCCTCCGATAACGAGATTGACGCCAACTGTTTCATCCTCGGTTTGCAGTTGCTCTGTTCCGTGCATATCCAGGTTGAATTTGAAATATTCGGGGACGGTGATATCATATTCAGTATAATAAACAGGAATAGACTGTTGGGCACTCCAGTTATTTATATGGAAATAGAAGTCGGACAATATCTTATATCTGTATTCAATGACGGTTCCCGGTTTTACGTTAGGAACAGAGAATTTAACTTGCATGTATTTATCATTGAGGCGTTCTTTAAAGATGAATTCGCGTTTCATTTTCGTACGTACCGTTTTGCCCTCCTCTATATTATAGGCGAAAGCATCTATCTGACTTACTATTTCTTTCATGGAACTCCCTTTCTTGTCCTCATAATACGGTATGACAACATCGGCAAAAGAGGTTCCCTCTGATTTGAGTACTTTGATTTTAGTTTCATAAATGTAGTTGATCCGGAAGTCATTATTGATAACATCATAGAAAACATTCGTCTTCTTGCAGAGTACTACGGCTGCGGCCGTGGTGTCCGGTTCGTAAACTGTCATTTTGAGTTCTTCGTTCGAGGGCTTTCCGAATTTCGTATTAACCTCCGGGGGCGTTGTTTCTTGTCCCAGAACACCGCTTGCTATGAAACAGGTGATAACAATGAATAGTGTGCGTTTCATTTCTTATATGTTTAAAGTTTTTTGAGTACAATGAGTGCATTGTTTTTTTCGGCAGTGGCGGCCCACAATGCTTGTAAATTAGGATATTCCGCCGGTTCAAAATGAAGCTGTTTCACTATAAACATATATTTCAACCGAATGATTCTTTCCTCTTTTTCGATGTAGTAATGACAACTGACCCCCTTCTTTTCGGTAATATATACCTGGCTTTTGGGAATTTCTTCTATTTGATATCCTTCAGGCAATATGAGGGTGTTTGTTACGGTGTACATATAGGCTTGAGGCAAGTCTATGGGCATTACTCTATCTGCCTGTATAAAGGGATTTTTGCTGATATGGGTAAATAACATCGGATTGATATACAGGTATTCTTCGTTGGCATTGTCTGCTTTCCGGGTGAATTGTATAGCTTCATAAACAGAATTATTGGCTGCATCCATCTCTTTTTGTGTGTAATTTGTAATGTGACAATCATTTTGGGCTTCGTGTTTTCTTATGAAATCTATACTGTCTTTGGCCTGCTTATACTGATTGATACGGTCGAATGCAAAATGGCCTGTACGTTTAATTTCTTGTGTTCCTGTGAGCAACTGTTCGGGTGTCAATGTTGCACGGATTGTCATGCTAATTGTATTATTGGGGATTCGGGTGAGGTCTACCCACTTTTCCTGGTCACTTAACTTGTTGACAATCCGGGCTTTTTCTACAGTTAATTTTTCGGGCAATACATTTGGGAAAACTTCCGGCATAGAACAGTCAAGATAGATAATCTTTTGTTTGTCAGTATGTATAGCCACTACAAAAGTGTTTAGTTTTTGTAGGGATGGATAATGAATGGGAAGTCTTCCCGTATTACGCATACGTAATACTACGGGCCATGCTTCAATGCCACAATCACGCAACATATTTATAAAGATAAAATTAAGGTCGGCATTACTTCCTGTTCCTTTTTTTATCGTTTTTTTAAGATCGGGGCTATAAAGTTTGTACTCTCCGTTCCATGTCATTTTTTGTTTTAGTAGTTTAAAGGTAGCTTCCACTCTCTTTTCAAATGGCATATCTGTTAGTTGTAACGCTGTCATTTCCTCATGGTAAGGATTAAACAGGAAAAGCTGTTGGCCGAAATCTTCAAAATCTTCTTTCAGTAAGAAGTTATCAATATCTTCCCAGGTTTGAGTATACGACTTATAATTTTCGCCTTGTTTCACTCCTTGCAGATCAAAAGAAACACTTACCTTGTGGTCATTGCTACACCATATATATTCTTCGTCATTGGGTAATGCCGGAAGATGGTGTGCAGTAAAGGTGAGTTCGCGTGCGTGTACCGAGAGAGTTTTTTTGACTTGTCCCAATCCTCCTAAAGTAGTATGTTCTATTGTGTATCCACCATCTTTCTCTTTTACTTTTATCCGGTCTCTGCCTTGCATTTCGATGTTGAAGATAAAGATATTGGGTATCAGGATACTGTATTCACTGTATATTGTAGGAATTTCTGTTTGCATCACCCAGTCTTCCAGTTGAAGATAATAATCGGATGCCTGTTTATAACGATATTCAATTACAGTTCCTTCTTTTACGGCAGGTATGGAAAACTTGAGTTGCATATACCGTTCATTGATGCGCTCTCGTACGATAAAGTTGTTTTTAGTGGTTGTCTTTACTCGTTTACCATTTTCCAGATTGTAGGCATAAGCTTCCAGATCATAGATATTATCTCTATTCTCTGAGGTTTGTTCCGGTGCATAATAGGGGATATTGATGTCGGCATATTGTTTGCCTTCTGACTTTAGTATCTTTATTTTCACACTACGTTGTGTGATAAGTACGAATTCATTATTAGTATATCTGTAATTGCTTTTCCCTATATCATATAATACAATGGCTGTTGCTGTGGTATCGGGTTCGTAAACAGTCATTTTTAGTTCATTATCCGATGGTTTTCCAAATTTCAAGGTCGGCTCTATCGTATGTCCGGAAATGTGCAAATTGAAGAAGAATACCAGAAATTGTATAGTTAGTGTGTATTTCATAATTATTTGTGTTTTTGTTAATATTACAAATATATGTAAAAAGACATAATAACGGTTCTTTTCAGTATTTTTTTTGTAAAAAAGGAGTAAAAAGCAAAGGGATTGCTCAAAAAATGAGCAATCCCTTTGCATGAATGTAGAGTTCGGCTATTATTATTTACACCAGGTGGCCGATCCATTCTTCGCGGTCACCCGGGAGAAGATCAATTACGGGAATTTCAATCATCGTGTAGCATCCCGGTTGTTGACGCATAGAAGCGCGGGCAACACAAACCAGAACCTGTGCTGTCAGGGCAGGGTTATTGATGCGCATATTGAATTCAAATAACTGATTTTGTGTTTTACCGGATACACCTTTACGGGTCAGGTTTACGCCATGCCCCATGTCAAGAAGTGCGTCGACGTTAGGTACTTGTTGTACGTGAGTTTCGTCGTTTACAAAATAAGCGTCAGATTTGATTGCAGCAGCCACTTCATCAAATTTGTAGCCATCTTTCAGCTCGATGTATACCATACGGCGATGGATTCCGGTTCCGGTAGGAATAGTCATTGAAAGGGCGGCTTTTACTCCGTCAATAGCTTTTACTGCTACGGTATGTCCCATGCTCATGCCCGGACCAAAGTTTGTATAAGTGATGCCTTTGGGAGCAATGGCTTCCAGCATAGTGCGTACAATGGAGTCGCTACCCGGATCCCAACCTGCTGAGATGATAGATACAGCTCCGTGTTCTTTTGCAGAAATACTGAGTTCACGGCGAAGTGCGGTAATACCTGTGTGAATATCGAAACTATCTACTGTATTGATTCCTAATGCTAAAATTTCTTTGGCGTATGTTTCTACGCTACGGGTAGGGGTACAAAGGATTGCTACATCTACTCCCTGCAGTTCTTTTATATCTTTTACTACGGCGTAATCATTTAGTTCGGTTGGTTTGTTTTCAGCTCCTGCGCGGCGAACTACACCTGCTATTTCAAAGTCCGGGGCTGCCTGAAGGGCTTCCAGTACATAACGGCCAATATTACCATAACCAACAATGGCTGCTCTTACTTTTTTCATTCTTTTATGGGTTTCGTTTAACATATTTCTTTTTTTATGCTGCAAAAATAATCATTTTTTCTGTTTCTGTCGGTGAAATGGTTGTTAAAGTTAGTTTTTGTTACTCAAGGTTAGTGAAGCACAATATTTGTCGTGCGCGTGCGTTAATAAAGTATTATGATAGAATACGTCAAAGGCGAGATTGCCGAACTTAGTCCGGCAACAGCAATAATCGATTGTAACGGTTTGGGGTATGCCGTGAATATTTCATTAAATACATACTCTGCAATTCAAGGGAAAAACACTTGTAAACTATATATTCATGAAGCCATTCGCGAAGATGCGTATGTGCTGTATGGCTTTGCTGATAAACAGGAACGTGAACTCTTTTTGTTGTTGATCTCTGTATCGGGTATTGGTGGCAATACGGCACGAATGATTCTTTCGGCACTTTCGCCGTCGGAGTTAGTTAACGTTATCAGTACGGAAAATGCTAATTTGTTGAAGACTGTAAAGGGGATCGGATTGAAAACTGCACAGCGTGTGATTGTAGATTTAAAAGATAAAATAAAGACTGCTGCGCCAGTAGCAGGGGGAGGGCAGAGTATTTTGCTGTCTGCCATGAATACGGAAATACAGGAAGAAGCTGTTGCTGCATTGACGATGCTTGGGTTTGCTGCGGCTCCCTCACAAAAGGTAGTACTTGCCATTTTGAAGGAAGAACCTGATGCTGCTGTAGAACAAGTGATAAAACTGGCCTTGAAGAGATTATGAGAATGATGTGCCAATATGCTAATGTATCGATGTGCCAATGTGCTGTGCTGTTATATCGCAGGTTCGTTGGCACATTGGCACATTGGCATATTGGCATATTGGCACATTACTCCATTGTCATATTATTCTTATTTTTAGGAAGTTTGCCTGTTGCAGCGCAGATACTGCAACCTATGCCCATTGTTGAGGAAAAGGTAGAGTATGATGCATTGACCAATCGCTATTTGATCCGTACTATTATCGGCGGGCAGGAAATGGACGTTCCTATCATAATGACTCCCGCTGAGTACTTAGATTGGAGTATGAAACGCTCCATGCAGAATTACTACCGTCAGCGTAATGACTCCGTATTTTCTAAGGGAAAAGAGGAGTTTGACTTTACGAATATGAAATTTAATCTTGGTCCGGCTGAAAAAATATTTGGTCCGGGTGGTGTTCAGATTCGTACTCAGGGAAGTGCAGAACTCAGTTTGGGAGTAAAGTACAACAATGTTCAGAACCCTACTTTGCCTGAAAGTATGCGTAAAACCTGGGGATTTGATTTTGATGAGAAAATTAATATTAATGTCAATGGTAAGGTCGGGGATAAGGTAAACCTTGACATGAATTATAATACGGACGCTACTTTTGACTTCGACAGTAAAAAACTGAAACTGAAATATGAGGGCAAAGAGGATGAGATAATAAAACTGCTTGAAGCGGGGAACGTGAGTATGACTACCGGCAACTCGTTGATACGCGGTGCTACTTCTTTGTTTGGTGTGCGTGCCGATTTACAGTTTGGAAAGTTAAAGTTGCAAACAGTGATCAGCCAGCAGGAGAGTGAATCAAAAACCGTTAATAGTAAAGGAGGGGCACAGACCATTCCTTTTGATTTCTCAGCAGATGAATATGATGAGAACCGGCACTTCTTTCTGGCACACTATTTTCGCGATACGTATGACCGTAATATGGCACAATTACCTAATATTCTTTCCGGAGTGAAAATTAACCGGGTTGAGGTTTGGGTAACGAATAAGCGAGGTAATTATGAGAACCCGCGTAATATTGTAGCTTTTACGGATTTAGGAGAGTCTCAAGCCTATATTAGTAAGGGAGCTCCGTGGATCGCAATCTCTAAGGACACCCTTCCACCTGCTAATGGTGATAATAATCTTTATCAGCAGATGACAAGCACCTATAGTGCTGCACGTAATATAAGTGCAGTAAATTCTGTGATAGGATCCATTCCTGGGATGGAAAGCGGCATGAATTATGAAAAGATAGAGACGGCCCGGTTGTTGAATTCCTCGGAGTATACAGTGAATACTACTTTAGGTTACATCTCTTTAAAACAGACTTTACAATCAGATGAAGTACTTGCTGTAGCTTTTGATTATACCATTAATGGAAAGACCTATCAGGTCGGTGAGTTTTCATCCGATATCAAGGAGACGTCCGACTGTCTTTTCGTGAAACTGCTAAAAAATACTTCCAACTCTCCGGATGCTGCTTGCTGGGACCTGATGATGAAGAACGTTTACTCACTGAATGCCTATCAGGTACAGAAAGAAAAATTTACATTAAATATTACTTATCTGAGTGACACCACCGGAGTTTATTTACGTTATATTCCGGAGGGTAAGATCAATAAGATACCTTTACTTAAAGTAATGAATCTGGATCGCTTGAATAGTAAGAATCAGCTAGGAGGTGACGGCTTTTTCGATTTTGTGGAGGGATATACGGTCAATGCACAGAATGGCCGTATCTTTTTTCCGGTAGTAGAGCCTTTTGGATCGTATCTGGAGACAAAATTTGATAACCCGAACATTGCTAAGAAATATGTTTTCAAGGAATTATATGACTCTACTCTTACCGTAGCGCGTCAGTTGGCTGAGAAGAATAAATTCCGTTTACAAGGTGAATATCGTGCTTCGTCTGCCAATGAAATACGTCTTGGTTCGATGAATGTGCCACGGGGATCAGTACGTGTTACGGCCGGTGGACGGACACTGACTGAAAATTCCGACTATTCGGTCGATTATACAATGGGAGTAGTTACGATCCTCAATCAGAGCATTATTGATGCCGGAACTCCTATCAGTGTAAATCTCGAAAGCAATACGTCTTATAATATGCAGCGTAAGACAATGTTGGGATTGAACTTTACGTATGATTTTTCGCCTGATTTCCAGTTCGGAGGTACTGTGATGTATCTGAAAGAGAAGCCGCTGACTACCAAAGTGGCTATGGGAGACGAACCTATATCGAACACCTTGTGGGGGTTGAATGCCTCCTGGAAACGTGAGAGCCAATGGTTAACTAATATGGTAGATAAGTTGCCGTTTGTGGAGGCTACTGCTCCTTCCAATATTAATCTCGGATTGGAATTTGCTCAGCTTCTTCCGGGACATGGGGGAGGATTGCAGGACAACTCTTCTTATATAGATGATTTTGAGAGTGCACAAAGTGGTATCGATCTGCATCAGCCTTTGTATTGGCAACTCTCTTCTACACCCTTTAAGGCAACGGGACCTGATAATCTCGAATTGTTTCCCGAATCGAGATTGTCTGATAGTATTCCCTATGGAAAGAATCGTGCTTTATTGGCATGGTATCATATCGATGGATTATTTACGCGCCGTAACTCTTCACTTACTCCGACACACATAAAGAATGACCTCGATCAACTCTCGAATCATTATGTTCGTGAGGTGTACGAATCTGAGTTGTATCCCAAAAAGGAGCTGAATAATATGGAAGCATCTACTATGTCTATATTGAATGTGGCTTACTACCCTCAGGAACGTGGTCCTTACAATCTGGATAGAGACCTTGACGAAAATGGTAACTTGCTGGAACCGGAAAAGCGGTGGGGAGGTATGATGCGTAAGATTGAAACAACCGATTTTGAGAAGGCCAATATTGAATATGTTGAATTTTGGTTGCTCGATCCTTTTATTTATGCAGATGGAGATGAACCGGGAGCGGATAATACACGTAGAAAAAATGCTCGGAGTACAACAGAGGGCGGATATCTGTATCTTAATTTAGGAGATGTATCTGAGGATATCCTGAAAGATGGTAAGAAGTTTTTTGAAAACGGTTTGCCTATTGATGGTGATGAATCAAAAGTAGACTATACAAACTGGGGGCGTGTTCCTAAAGATCGTAGCCTTGTATATGCTTTTGATAATACGGCAGGAGCACGCAAAAAGCAGGATGTCGGATTGAATGGACTTTCGGTAGAAGATGAACGTGCTTATCCTACTTATGTTAAGTATTTGGAAGAAATCCGGCCAAAATTGAATGCTTCTGTTTTTGAAAAGTTCTACGAGTCGCCTGCAGGTGATAAATATCATTATTTCCGGGGTTCCGATTACGATGCAGAGGAAAAGAGTATTCTCGAACGTTACAAATATATCAATAATACCGAAGGGAACTCGGCCGCTAATGAAGATTCTCCTGAGGGGTATCCGACGGCTGCTAAGACTTCTCCTGATATAGAAGATATTAATCAGGATAATACACTTTCGGAAACAGAAAAATATTTCCAGTATCGTATTCATCTGACTCCATCTGAATTGAAAGTGGGTACGAACAATATTACCGATAAGCGTGTCACTAAAGTGAAATTGCGTAACGGCCAAACGGAAGAGGTGACCTGGTATCAGTTTAAAGTGCCAGTACGCAGTGGTACACCTGTTGGAAGTATCAGAGATTTCAAGTCGATACGGTTTATGCGTATGTTCCTTACCGGGTTTTCTAAACCTGTGATTTTGCGTTTTGCCACTCTCGAACTGGTACGTGGTGATTGGCGTACGTATACAGATCCGTTGTACAACCTTCAGAATCCTGCACCTACAGTGACAGGTACCTTGGATGTTTCAACCGTTAATATTGAAGAGAATGGGGATAAGACACCTATTAACTATGTGATGCCTCCGGGTATTAGTCGTGTTATTGATCCGGGACAACCACAGTTGCGTCAGCAAAATGAACAGGCTATGAGCTTGAAAGTTGAAAACCTTGCGCCGGGTGATGCACGTGCTGTTTACAAAAATTCTACGATGGATATGCGCCAGTACCGCCGGTTGAAGATGTTCACTCATGCCGGGGCTTTAACAGGCGATGTGACTGACCCTAAAGACGGAGAATTATCTGTTTTCATTCGTCTGGGTTCCGATTATAGTTCTAACTTTTATGAGTACGAAATCCCGTTGAAGCTAACTCCGGCAGGCAATTATAATGGAGACTCAGATGTTGATAAACTGATAGTATGGCCTAAAGATAATATGCTGGATATTGCACTTTCTGTGTTTACTGACATAAAGAAGAAGCGCAACCAAACAAAGAATAATTCGCTTTCAGGGGTAAGTTATGGAAAGCTTTATTCTGAATATGACCCTGACAAACCAGCCAATAAGGTAAGTATCATAGGTAATCCGTCACTTGCAGAGGTGAAGACGATGATGATTGGTGTGCGCAATAATTCACGTGCCAAGAAGTCTGCAGAAATCTGGGTAAACGAATTGCGTCTGTCCGATTTTGACGAAGAGGGTGGCTGGGCAGCACAGGGAAATATGAATGTGCAGTTGTCGGATCTTGGAAGTATCAGTATGGCGGGACATGTAGAGACTGCCGGTTTTGGTGGACTGGAACAGAGTGTAAGCGAACGTCGCCTGGATGATTATTATCAATACCAGTTTACTACTACGTTTGAGTTGGGACGTTTTTTCCCGAAGGCTGTGAAACTTAGCGCACCGGTCTATTTTTCATATTCCCGTGAAAAGACTTCTCCTAAATATAATCCGTTGGATCAGGATATGCTGTTGAAAGATGCGCTGGATGCTTTGTCTACAAATGCCGAACGAGATTCATTACGTAATATCGCTAATACGATAACGACCTATAAGAATTTTAGTTTGAGTAATATGCGTGTGGGAGTTACCAGTAAGAATCCGATGCCTTATGATCCGGGGAACTTCACAATGAGCTATAGTCGCACGAACAGACATAATCAGGGTAGTACCACTGTCTATGAGAATGAAACGGACTGGCGGGGGGCACTCTCTTACAATTATGCTCCTGTATATAAAGCCTGGGAACCGTTCAAAGGATTGAAGAGTAAATCAAAATGGATGAAGTTCGTTAAAGAACTCAATTTAAGCTATCTGCCGCAGAATATCTCTTTCAATACGGACATGAACCGGCATTACTATGAACTTCAGTTGCGTGATATGGAGAACCTGAGTGATCCGGCAGAAATACCAGTTAGTGTGGCAAAGGATTTTCTTTGGAATCGTGACTTCTCTTTGCGTTGGGATCTGACTAAAAATCTTCGTATGAACTTTACATCAGCTACTCATGCTGAAATAGAAGAACCCTACGGAGTGGTGAACAGAACGCTTGATCCGGATGAATATGAAGCAAAGAAAGATACAATACGGCGTAGTCTGCTTAGTTTCGGACGTCCGATTGATTATCAACAGACATTTAATGCTACGTATAAATTGCCGTTTGATAAGTTCCCTGTTACAGACTGGATGACAGCAGATACGCGTTTTAATTCTTCTTATAGTTGGGATCGTGGTGTCTCTTTATCTGATGGAAAAGAAATGGGTAATACAATTGCAAACCAACGGACTTTTGATGTGAATGGGCGTCTCAATTTGGAGACTTTATATAATAAGGTGCCTTTTCTTAAAGAGACAAATCGCCGTTTTGCTACTACCTCTTCGACGCGTCGTCCTAATAATCGGCAGAAAGCAAAACCTAAACGGTATGAAAAAGAGATACAGTTGAAGAAAGATACTACTATAACCGTTCGTCACAGTTTAGGTTCGAAAAAGCCTAAGGTTTCAGCACTGACGGTTGATGGTGATCGCTATCCTATTCGCTATAAGGTGATAGATGCTAATACGATCCGTATTGAAACCAGAGATAGTGTCCGGGTGAAACTGACGGCTATCCAAGGGCCGAAGCCGGAGGATAATCCCTGGTATAAAATAGCGCAATCGGCAGCACGCGTCGCTATGATGGTGCGTAATGTAAGTATTACATATAAGAATACATATGCTATGACTTTGCCGGGTTTCCAGCCTGAAATAGGGGATATGCTTGGACAAACGAGAGGGAGTTCCGGTTTCGCTCCCGGTCTTGATTTTGCTTTTGGTATGACAGGTGGAGATTATATTGATAAGGCAATCCGGAATAACTGGCTTATTCAAAATAATTCTAATATAGAGCCTGCCACTACTAATGCTCAGGAAGATCTACAGATACGCATGACCCTGGAGCCTTTGCGTGATTTGAAGATAGACCTTAATGCAGGGCGCACACGCAATGACTCCCGCTCCATACAATTTATGTACGATGGAATGCCCGAGGTACGAAGTGGTAACTTTAATATGACTGTTATAACGATTGGTAGCTCTTTTGAACGACATAATCCATCCAATGGATATTCCTCGTCTTCTTTCAATCGTTTCTTAGGAAATCTGGATGTGATTCAAAAGAGAGTAGAACAATTGTATCAAGGCGTTTCCCTTCCGGGAATGGAGCATTATCCGCAGACTTTTAATAGTATTAGTAAATACAATTCGAGTGTGATGATACCTGCCTTTCTGGCGGCTTATACGGGTAGGGATGCGGGTAAAAGCTCGCTGGATATTTTCCCGGGAATACTCTCGATGATGCCTAACTGGCGTGTAACTTATAGCGGACTGAGTAAACTTGAGTTTTTCAAGAAGTACTTTAAGAGTGTGGCCCTGACCCATGGTTATCGTAGTACTTATAGTGTGGGTAGTTATAGTACTTTCCAGAGTTTCCATAGCTATATGGGAGATCTGGGATTTGTAGACGATGTACAGACAGGTATCCCTGTTCCTTCATCTATATACGACGTTTCGGCTGTTTCTATCAATGAGCAATTCTCTCCTTTATTTGGAGTGGATGTGACTTTTAAAAATGGTATCACTACCAAAGTGGAGTACAAGACTACGCGTATTCTGAATCTTAGCCTTGCAGCCAATCAGGTAGTAGAGAGTGGAACTAAGGATTTTGTGGTAGGTATGGGGTATAAGATTATGGGACTGGAACTCTTCCCCGGGCGTAATACGAAGAACTCTAAGAATAAAATAAGTAATGACCTTGCTTTGCGTGCGGATGTATCCTTCCGCAATCAGTTTGCACTTTGCCGGGATATTCAGCAAGTCACTACGCAGGCTACCAGTGGTAACAAAGCACTCAAGATATCTTTCTCTGCGGATTATACGCTCAGCCGCTTACTTAGTGTGAGTCTCTATTATGACCGTCAGAAGAACACCCCGCTTGTGTCTGCTTCCTCCTATCCGGTGACCAGTGCTGATTTCGGTATGCGTCTGAAGTTCTCACTCACGCGATAGTATGTTTTGAAAATCATTACCTTTGTCTACGTAAAAAATAAACGTATAGTTATGATAAAAAATAAAAAGATACCAATGGCCTTATGGCTACGGAGTCATTCCCGTACAAGGGTTACTTCTACTGACGGATGGTATCTGCGATTTGCTGATGAACTTTTTTCACTGATCGCCTCTTCCCGGTTGTATACAGATAAAACACCGGAAGATATACAAAATGTTGCTGTCTTGCTTACTATATATCTGGAAGACAGTATTGCAAATGATGGTGGCTGGAGACGTTTTAGTGATTTATGTTATAAGTTATATGGTCGTAATCTCCCTTTTTATGAAATTCCGGCAGATTATGTCTCTGATGAGATAAATGAAGTGGATATTGCCTTTGTACTGTGGAAACTTAATTCAAATGATGATGATGAAGCAGTCATTGCCAATCCTTTTGATGAAAAGATATTAGAATTGGCAAATAATGTATATGAGGCAATGGATGTTGTTTTTGAACAAGCGCCAATTTGTGAAATTCCTTCCGATGATTGGGTATTGCCTTCTGAGCAATTGTTGAAGGAAAGAACAGAAATACCTTCTATACAGACGGATACGGTCTTACCGGAAAGCGTGAGATTATTTTTGGCTGCTACAGGAGGAGAGCAACTTATGTATTTCCCGCATTATGAACAGATGGAGGCTTTTTTTGTGGAACATTTGCACTGGAGTCGGACAGATATACCGGATAAGCTGGATGCGGAGTTTGGTAATACGGTTGTTTTTGCCAACCCCAAAGGAATTCTCGTAGCACCTGGTGTGGCATGGTTCTTTTGTGATAAGCGTAATGAAGTGGCATATGATAAGGAAATGGCTATGAAAGAGGGTTACAAGTTGTTTACGGATAAGGGGTATTGTCCGTTTGATTTGTTGAAATATGGTGTGGAACGGAATTTGTTCCCTGATGTCCGGTTGCCTTTTGAGAATGGAAAAGAAATATTAGGAAAGAACTGGGATTTTATTGCCCGTTACTTTCTGGGTGAATATTATGAAGGAACCTAATTATGACGATAAAAAATAATAATACCCGTTCAGGTGCTTCCCGCTCTAAAAGTAGCGAAAAAGCAAAGCCTACCGGGAAACGAATTGGAAAGTCAAAACCCGCTAAGGCGAACAATCAACTGAATAGACGGGTGAAATAATTGTACTAAATCAGAGGTTGTGTCAGAAGCCTGATAAAGTTCTAATATGTAGCTTTAGAAACACAGATTAACGCTAATGGGTGCAGATACGATTTTATATTTGCGTAGATTGGCATTAATCTGTGTTTTTATGATAACTAATTTTATCTTTAACACAGCCCTTATTATTATTTACTTTGTAGCCGAAACCAGTAACATCATTGGTCTGCGTAATTCTTCTTCCATACCGGGAATGACTCCGAACAACTCTCTGTCCGGTTCCGGTTCTATTAGTCCGGTTATATGAAATCCAGCCTGGAGTAACCCGTTTACATAGGTCGTTAGTGTTTTATGGAATTTAGTGACTTCTTCTCCAAGAAAGACAGCTTTGCGTTTTCCTTCTGTGAAATAGTTATCTACGGGCCAGTGTATAGGTTTTCCGTCTTTATCGTAATACCAGTCTTGAGTACCGTAAGCTGTGAAGACTGGGTGTTCCACAGAAAAGACAAATGTACCTCCCTGTCTAAGGCATTTATATACCTTCTTGCATATATCGCCAAATGATTCCAGATAGTGGAATGTCAATGAACTGATAACAACATCATAAGATTCGGAAGGGAAGTCATAATCCTCAATAGCCATACATTGGTATTCTATAGCGGGAGAAGCATTTCTTTCTTTGGCACCCTCTATCATGTTTTGAGAAATATCGATACCCAAAGCAAATGTAGCACCCTGTTCGATGGCATACTGGCAGTGCCAGCCGAAACCGCAGCCCAGATCCAATACACGTTTTCCTTTGAAGTCCGGTAACATTGTTTTTAGTATGTGCCATTCTCCTGCACCTTTCAAGCCATTTACCGAACGTGGCATCTGGCTATATTGGTTGAAGAATTTCTCGTCATCGTATTTATTCTCTTTCATATCTTATTGAAATTTGGACAAAGATAGAAATTCCGGAAGCATTCGATGACTTGCCGGCTAAAATTAATTAATCTCTTTCTGAGTCTGAAGAGGTTAAAAATAGATTAAGGGCCATTGACATCAAACAGTTTCATTTGTAAAATGAAACAAGGAATGACGGACCCTATGTCCGGCACTCCTTGTTGAAACAATTAAGAGAGAGAGTATTTGTTTATTAATCAGCCTTTAGAGTAACAATAAGTGGAGTTGTGTTTTCTACTTTTACTTTAGCCGTTTTCATATCAATATAGCTGATAGAAAGAGTTGAATTTTTAGGGGCATCCAATACGAAAGTTCCATCACGGTCTGCCACAGTACCGGTGGTGGTTCCTTCAATAAGTACACTGGCACCTACTACAGGGCTACCGCTTGTGTCTTGTACTTTACCTGCTATTCTGATCTTTCCGTCCGATGGCATATTTACGCTTTGAACTTCTCCACGAACCCCACGGATGCGTATTCCTGTATCATTTGATCGGGTTATTATTCTTACTTCCGTTTTTCCGGATACATTCATAACTTTTATTCCATACGTGTTACCTTTTTCTGGGCGCAGTGCCTGGATTTCTGTAGCAGAAACAGGTTTGTCATTCAGAAAATAGGAAACGTCTTTAGCTTTCACATTATTTTCTTGATAGAGGGCGTCTAATCTTTCACCCAGAGTTTTCGTTGGTTTCTCTTTTTGGGCCGCATATTCTTCTTTGGTTTTCAAGGTTATCAGAATAACACCATTCGCTCCGCGTGCACCATAAATAGCAGTTGCCGAAGCATCTTTCAGTACAGAAATAGATTCTATCCAGTCCGGATTTATCGCATTCATCATATTATTACTAATTTCTTTGCCATCTACGATAATGAGCGGATAGTCTGTTTTTTCAATTGGAAAACTTTCTTTAATCGAAAATGAAGTACTCTTTTCCATACGAAATGCTATAGGGAGGGTGTACTGGGTAGCTACTGCTTTGCTTTTTCCTTTCTCGTCTGTTTTCTTGCCGGGGGTCCATTGCGGCATATTCTCTATTAACCGGAGGGCTTCTGCATCTAAGGAAGGATCTACGCTACGTACGATTTTAGGAGAAGTCACTTTTCCTTTTTCATCTACTACAAATTGTACGATAACACGCCCTTGTATGCCTTTCTCTTTGGCTTCGGCCGGATATTTCATATTCTTATCCAGATATTCCTTAAGGGCTTCTGTACCACCAGGAAACTCTGGCATTTCCTCCATATCTGACAGAGCGTCTTCTTTGGAAGAGATAGTAACGATAACGGCCTCTTTTTGTTTTGTTTTCACGGTATCCTTTACGGTAAGAGGTGCTGGAATAACTGTTGGATTTACTACGGTACTCTCAGCAGAAGGAATATTTTCTGCCACTTTCGTTTCTACAATTGCTGTCAAATCATTAACTTTGACGGCTGAAATCTCTGCAGCTTTTTCAGAGATCTCGGGACGGGCAAAGGCTGTTACTGTAATGGCTGCTAACGGGAGTACATACAGATACTTTAAGCGTGCCCATGGATTGGATTTTTCTTTTAACATCATAGTGATACGTTTTTTAAGTGTACTGTGATTAAAGCTGTTGGCCATAGAGTAGAGCCTTGTGCCGACAGCTTTTTTAATTAATAATAGTTGATATTGTTTTGCATCGACGCCTTCTTTAATAACCGTTTCATCTGCTTCATATTCATGAATGTTTTGCAATTCCTGTTTCAGTAACCAGGCTGCGGGATTAAACCATTGGAAGAATATGCAGACGTCTGCTATCAGTAAATCGATAGAATGACGGTTGCGGATGTGTGCTGTTTCGTGGATGAGTATTTCACGCCCGTTTTCCTCGATATCAGCACGGGAAATAACGATATATTTCATCCAGCTAAAAGGGGCTATCTCCTTATTATGTGTGATAACCTGTATACCGGAGTAATATTTTTCTTTTTTACCCGAACGGAGCAGTAGTAATAACCGGGTGAGTGAATAGAAATTTCGACAGGCAAAAAACAGAATACCTGCAAGGTAAATAATCAGCCCTATCTGTATGCCCGACAATGTATTGCTATTAGCCTCTACAGGAGTAGTAACACTAGCTGTGTCCTGATAGAAATTTGCCATTATCAGAAGTTGTTCAAGGGTGAGCATCGTTTTTGCCATTTCGGTGTGCTGGGTAGTAGTGACCTCAATCAGAGGAATGAGCAATGACAGGAGTAGAATCCCGAGCAGGGCAACCCTGTTGAAGCGGTGAAAGGTTTCTTTGCTTAGCAACAGTCTGTAGAATAGGTAGAACAATGCCAGGCAAATAGCTGATTTGAGTATGTAGGCAAAAAAGAGTCCCATAGTATTCGTTTTTTTATTTGTTTGCTCGTTCTACTTCGTCAATGAGCTGCCTGAGATCATCAAGAGAGATATCTTCTTCCTTGACCAGAGAAGATACGGCACTAAGGTAAGAGTTATTGAAATATTTACTAATGACATTTTTTAAAGTACCCTTACGGAAAGCTTCTTCACTGACGATAGCGTAATATTGATAGGTATTGCCATAAGTATTGTGTGCAAGAAAACCTTTATCCTCCAGTCCGCGGACAATGGTGGACAGTGTATTGAAATGTGGCTTCGGTTCATTATAGAAAGCCAGCATCTCTTTTACAAACAAAGGGCCTTTTTCCCAGAAAAAACCCATGATCTCTTCTTCTTTCGCTGTTAGTCCTTTCATAACTTTATCTATGTTTAAGACAAAGAACGAAAAGTTTTAGTTCATAAACTAATTTTTGTAGTTAATAAAAACTAAAGAGATGATTTATACAGGGAGTCTGTTTAAACAACTTGTATTTTATGTATTTTCCTCTTCTTCTTGTTTGGGGTTCTTAGATTTTTTGATTCGTCCACTTTTCTTCAACGCTTCGGCAATGATCCACTGAAGCTGGCCGTTCGTGCTACGAAACTCATCGGCTGCCCATTTTTCAATGGCATCCATTGTTTCGGCATCTACGCGCAGAACGAAACTTTTAGTTGAAGATTCTTTTTTAGCCACGGTACTTATTCCTGTTTTTATGTCCTACGCCCCATCATCAATGTCTGATAATGAGGCGCAGAGAGATTTATTATTTTATTATTCAAACACTCTGTTTGCAGCATTAGTGGTATTTGCCACGAAATTCATTCTGATTAATGATTCAATGTTCCGGTATTTACTACTGGTTGGGCAGCCTCATCAGCGCAGAGTACAACAAGCAGGTTACTCACCATTGCTGCTTTCTTGTCTTCATCCAGTTCAACAATTTCCTCCTCCGAAAGTTTATGAAGTGCCATTTTTACCATAGAAACGGCTCCTTCTACTATTTTTTCTCTTGCACTGATAATGGCTGACGCTTGTTGACGGCGTAACATGACTGCAGCAATTTCGGGAGCATAGGCAAGGTAGTTGATACGAGCTTCAACAACTTCCATTCCTGCCATAGCGAGCCGTTCGTTGAGTTTTTGCTCCAGTTGTTCGTTGATTTCTTCACCTCCGGAGCGTAGAGTAAGTTCTTCGACGTTGGATTCACTATCGTCATAGGCGTATTGTCCGGCTACCTGTCGGAGAGCGGCATCACTCTGTATCATCACGAAATTCTCAAAGGCATTCATACGACTGGCTACAGCATTACTACCGGTTGCCACGTTGGCCATGGTTTGAGAGTCTATCTCAAACATGGCTTTATAGGTATCTTTTAATTTCCATACGAGTACCAGTCCGATAAGAATCGGGTTTCCGATTTTATCATTTACTTTGATAGGTTCTATGTCAAGGTTACGAGCGCGGAGAGAAAGCTTTTTTGCATCCAGGAAGGGATTCATCCAAAAGAAACCGGTTTCTTTGAATGTACCTTTGTATTTGCCGAAGAAAACCATAGTACGGGCTTCGTTTGGTTCCAGGCGATTGAATCCAGGTATAAAAAGCATGGAAATAAGGATTCCCAAAAGTCCTGCAGTGACAGTGAAACCATTGGGGCGAACAATGAGAAAGAACGAAGCGATACTTACTCCCAGTAATAAAGCAATAATAAACAGCATGGCAAAACCATTCATCTTAAAGCCAGTGAAAAGAGTTTCTTTTGTTTCCATAAGTCGTGATTTTAGTGATATCATTTTGATATCACAAATATATCATTATTATTTTAGTATAAACAATGGAAAAGGAAGATATTCTTATATGTATTAATGTTTTTTATGAAGGAAGATTATAATAACGTAGTTAACTCGTTTTTGTACGGTTTTGAATGTATTTCACCACAGAGGTCGCAGAGGGCACAGAGTTTAAATTTTTATTGAAACGCAGATGAACGCAAATTCTCGCAAAGGGAAATAACGATAAAATAAAGAACTACAGTTTTTTAATCTGCGTTCATCCGCGTTTCATCAGAGAAAATAATATCTCTGTGCCCTCCGTGTCCTCTGTGGTGAACTGATTCATTTCGGATCAGCTTTGAATAAAACTTGAAACAGACTTCTATATTTAGTATATAAAAATTCCACAGACTAATATTTTCTCACAATAAGTGAAATAAAATATTAGTTTGTGGAAAACGATATAATCCGTAGAATTTCTCAGGCAGGGTTATACTAATGCCTGGCTGATATCGGTTAGTAAGTCTTCTGCACTTTCAAGCCCAACCGAGAGGCGGATTGTTTTTGGACTGACATCCATGCTTTGCCGTTGTTCTTCGGTGAAAGAACCGTAGATAGTGCTGGCCGGATGAATGGCAAGTGTTTTATTATCAAATAAATTGGTTGCCCGCCGAATGAACTGCAAGCGATTCATAAAACGGAAGCAGGCTTCGCGTGATGCAAGGTCAAATGTAAGCATAGCACCGGGATAAGCACCAAATTGTTTCGTACTTAATTGATAAAACGGATTGGATTCGAGGCCGGTATAGTTAACCGCTTCCACTTGAGGCAGGGTTTGCAGGCGTTGTGCTAACTGTAGGCAAGTGGCAGCCTGCCGTGCATAGCGTACTTCCATAGTTTCGATACCTAACGTCTGCATATAAGCAACCTGGGGAGTCATGTATGCACCTAAATTACGGTGGATTTCCTTACGTAACTTCGCAGTAAAGGTAGAAGCACCAAACTGATCTGCCATGGAACGAAGTTTTTTCGAGTTCCTCCAGTCGAAGGTGCCATAATCGAGAATAAGACCACCCAGACTGGTGGCTCCGCCAGAAATGTATTTGGTACTGGAAACAATCTCGATATCTACCCCGAATTCATTGGCATGAAAGATGTGAAACGGCACAACAGTAGTATCTGCTATCAAAGGAGCACCTATCTGGTGTGCTATGCCGGAGAGTACTTTTAAATCGGCTACTTCAAGCTGGGGATTGGTGATAACTTCAAGAAAGACGGCGCAGGTGTTTTCATCAACCTGAGCACGAACAGCTTCGGGGTTTGTAAGGTCGCAAAAGCGAACTTCAACTCCGAATGCAGCGAGCGTACTTTTAAAAAATGAATAAGTATTACCGAAAAGGTGGGCGGAAGTAACAATGTTGGCTCCTGCTTGTGCCAATGTGAAAAAGATATTGCTGATAGCCGCCATACCGGAATTCAATGCTGTGACGCTTAGCGCACCTGTGATTGTTTGAATACGTTTCTCAAAATACTGAACGGTGGGATTGGTTATTCGCGAATATGCATGATCTGCCGTACGTCCGCAAAAAGCTTCCTCCATAGCTTCCGCCGTATCAAATTCATAAGCAGCAGTATTATATACCGGCATGGAGAGTGAATGATAAGCATCTTCTTTATCAAAAGGAGTATGCAGAAGTTCCGCTTCAAAGCTGTTCTTATTCATTTTATCTTTAGTTATTAATTCTCTGTTTATTATTGTTTATCGGTTGTCACATGCTTTTTTCAATTGTTTTAATGCTTTTTCGAGCACACTGCGTGGGCAGGCTACATTGAGTCGCATGAAACCTTCACCTTCTTTACCAAACATAGTTCCGTCGTTTAGTGCAAGATGTGCACCGTCCACAAAAAGGTCTACCAACTCTTTTTGATTCAGTCCCAATGTTCTGCAATCAAGAAAAACGAGGTAAGAAGCCTGTGGACGAATCATTTTAATATTCGGAATATATTCGCTAAGAAAGGCATCTGTGAAATCGATATTCGACTGAATATAGGCAAGAACCTGATCGAGCCATTCGGTGCCGTTACTATAGGCGGCAGCTACACTAAGGTAAGCGAACAAGTGTCCTTCGCTAAGCTCGCTTGCCTCCATGTATTCCTGAAAACAGCGACATATCTCTTTGTTCTCGATGATGCAGTACGAGCTTGCCAGTCCCGGCATATTAAATGCTTTGCTGGGAGACATGAACACGAGTGAATTTTGACGTGCTTTCTCTGACACAAGTGCAAAAGTGATATGCTGATACGGTGGTAAGGTCAGATCGGCATGAATTTCGTCAGAGATGACGAGTGTCTTGCTTTCATAGCATATTTCAGCTATTTGTTCCAGTTCTTCCCGTGTCCATACACGACCTCCGGGGTTGTGCGGATTGCTAAGAATCAATAGCTTACATCCATGTATGTCTTTACGGAAACGGTCAAAGTCAATATAATACTGTCCGTCACGAAGTACCAACGGACTATACACCACTTCACGCTTATTTTTCTCTGTTACCAGAAAAAAAGGATGGTATACAGGCGGCATCACCATTACTTTATCGCCCTTTTCTGTGAAACATTGTATGGCAAATGCCAATCCACGGACAATACCCGGCATAAAAGTCAGTTCTTCACGCTTAACTTTCCAGCCATGGCGACTCTGCAACCAATTGATAATGGAAGTATACCACTCTTCGCAGGCAAAAGTATAACCCAGTACTTCGTGTTCCAACCGTTTTCTCAAAGCATTCATTACGAAGGATGGAGTACGGAAATCCATATCCGCTACCCACATCGGAAGCAGGTCATTGCGTCCCCAGCGTTCGCTCACGGCATCCCACTTTACAGATTCCGTTCCACGGCGGTCTATTATTTCATCAAAATTATATTTCATCTTAATATTCTGTTTTAGTACTAATATGCTTGCAAATGTACAATTCATCTGTTGCATAATGAAAACAGAAGTAAGAAAATTAATCCGGAAAGAAAAAAATACCACAAATGTGGTAGGGGATATGCAGTATTTACTATAATTATGCATTTTCTAATAAAGAATGCTAACGTAAAAATATCTCATCCTATGAAAAAAATGTCTGTTATTCTCCTTTTATTGGGACTTATTGTTATTGCAGGATGCCATAATGATAAAGAAGAAGAGATTATTGTTTGTACATGTGATTTCCGCCAGATCAATATTCGTGCTGTTTATACCGATGGAACTCCGGTTATTTTGGATAAGTTTGAAACGATTAATTTAGAAACCGGACAAAAAATGGAGTTTGGTATGGATGCGTATTATAAAGATAGCGGGCAATATCCGGTCATGAACGATGATTACCGGAAGGAATTGGAAAATAAGCCCTTAAAAATCAAGTTTCTTGGTTATAAGAACGAACAAGTTGTTATAGAAGAAGCCTTTATTGTTTCTGCGGATGAATGTCATGTATATATGGTTGATGGAAACGATAGCGTCATTCTGCCATTACCCGATAAGCATTAACGTTCGCAAAGATTAAATAAAACCGCAGTCGTTCTACTTCTTTTTTGTACTTTTGTAGCATAAAAAGGAACACTATGACGAAAGCCCTGTTTTTTGATATCGACGGTACATTAGTGAGTTTTGATACGCACGCTATCCCGGTCTCTACTATCGAGGCGTTGATTGCCGCTCACAAGAAAGGAATTAAGATTTTTATCGCCACAGGACGTCCGAAAGCGATTATCAACAATTTGTCTGCCATTCAGGATCTTGGATTGATAGACGGTTACATCACTATGAACGGAGCTTATTGCTTTGTGGGTGATGAAGTTATTTATAAGAGTGCTATTCTTCCCGGTGAAGTACAGACATTGGCACAAATCTGTGAGAAGAAAGGATATCCTTGCATTTTTGTCAGCGAACACAACTTGTCTGTTTGTCAGCCCAATGAACTGGTTCATCAGATATTTTACGACTTCCTGCATGTGAACAAGATGCCGGTGAAGACTTTTGAGGAAGCCATACAAGAAGAAATTTTTCAGATGACTCCGTTTATTACCGTAGAAGAAGAGAAAGAGATACAATCGTTGATTCCGAATAGCGAATCCGGACGTTGGTTTCCGGCTTTTGCAGATATCACAGCAAAAGGAAATACAAAGCAAAAAGGTATTGACGAGATGATTGCACATTTTGGTCTTAAGCTGGAAGAGACTATGTCATTCGGTGATGGAGGCAATGATATCAGCATGTTGCGTCATGCTGCCATTGGTGTCGCTATGGGAAATGCCAAAGATGATGTAAAGCAGACGGCAGATTATATAACTGCTTCTGTAGATGAAGATGGAATCGCAAAGGCTTTGAAACACTTCGGAGTGATTTAGAGTGGGTGCAACAACAGTAGATACTAACAATAAAGAGTTTCAGGATGCCCTGAATCTTATCCAATATACCCGCCAGTCTGTCTTTCTGACAGGAAAGGCCGGTACGGGTAAGTCCACGTTTCTGCGCTATATCTGTGCCAATACAAAAAAGAAGTATGTAGTGCTTGCTCCTACCGGTATTGCTGCCATTAATGCAGGTGGAAGTACTATGCATAGTTTTTTCAAACTTCCTTTTTATCCTATTCTGCCGGACGATCCGAATCTGAGCCTTCAACGGGGGCGTATCCATGAATTCTTTAAATATACAAAGCCACACCGGAAATTGCTTGAGCAGATAGAATTGGTGATTATTGATGAGATCTCGATGGTGAGGGCGGATATTATTGATGCTGTAGATCGTATTCTGCGGGTATATTCCCGTAATTTACGGGAACCTTTCGGGGGGAAACAAATACTGCTTGTAGGAGATGTATTCCAGTTGGAACCTGTGGTGAAAAACGATGAGCGGGAGATATTGAATCGTTTTTATCCTACGCCTTATTTTTTCTCTGCACGTGTCTTTGGTGAGATTGACCTCGTGTCAATTGAGTTGCAGAAGGTGTATCGGCAGAGTGATCCGGTCTTTGTCAGTGTACTTGACCATATACGCAATAATACTGCCGGAGCAGCCGATTTACAACTACTTAATACACGATATGGTACACAGATAGAAGAGAGTGAAGAAGATATGTACATCACTCTCGCTACACGACGGGATAATGTGGACTATATCAATGATAAAAAACTGGCCGAACTTCCCGGTGATCCGGTAACTTTTGAAGGTGAAATAGAGGGGGACTTTCCGGAAAGTAGTCTGCCCACTTCCAAAGACCTGGTGCTGAAGCCGGGTGCACAGATTATATTTATCAAGAATGACTATGACCGCCGTTGGGTAAATGGTACTATCGGTACCATAGCAGGTATTGACGATGACGACGGAACGATTTATGTTATAACAGATGATGGGAAGGAATGTGATGTAAAGCTGGATTCCTGGAGAAATATCCGTTATCGCTATAATGAAGAAAAAAAGGAGATTGAAGAGGAGGTTTTAGGAACTTTCACCCAATATCCCATTCGCCTGGCATGGGCTATCACTGTACACAAAAGTCAGGGATTGACATTCAGCCGTGTGGTTATCGATTTCACCGGAGGAGTCTTTGCCGGAGGACAGGCGTATGTGGCATTGAGCCGTTGTACATCGCTGGAGGGCATTCAACTAAAGAAGCCGATTAACCGGGCGGATGTTTTTGTACGACAGGAGATTGTGAATTTTGCCCAGCGTTTCAATAACCGGCAGGCTATAGACAAAGCGTTGAAACAAGCGCAGGCAGATGTGCAATATGTAGCTGCTGCCCGTGCTTTCGATCGTGGGGATATGGAGGAGTGTCTGGAACAATTCTTCCGCGCCATTCATTCACGTTATGACATTGAGAAGCCGGCTCCCCGCCGACTGATCCGTCGGAAGCTGGAAGTAATAAACACATTACGTGAACAGAACCGGCAACTGAAAGAGCAGATGCGGGCACAGCAGGAATATCTCAAGAAGTATGCCCGTGAATATTTACTTATGGGCAATGAATGTATCACGCAGGCACATGATGCCCGTGCTGCCCTTGCAAATTATGATAAAGCATTAGAGCTCTATCCTGACTACATAGATGCCTGGATTCGTAAAGGGATCACCTTATTTAATAATAAGGAATATTTTGATGCCGAAACTTGCTTTAGTACGGCTATACGCATTAGCCCTGCCAGCTTCAAGGCTTTTTATAACCGTGGGAAGCTTCGTCTGAAATCCGAGAATACGGAAGGAGCCATTGCCGATCTTGATAAGGCAACTTCATTGAAACCTGAACACCCTAAAGCGCATGAATTCTTTGGGGATGCTCTGTTGAAAGCAGGCAAAGAAGCGGAAGCAGCCCTTCAATGGCGTATCGCCGAGGAATTAAAGAAAGCGCTTTCCGCACGGGGAAGTACGCCAGGCGATGATAACAAAAGGGGTACTTAATTCGTTATTTATAGATAAACTTGTTTCAGTGTTATTTAAATTTGAACGGAAAGAAATCAAACTCATCACAGAGTGACACAGAGTAGTATTTCTCTGATTAAAATGCGGATGATCGCAAATGAACGCAGATTAAAAGACTGTAGTTCTTTATTATATATTTGTTTCCCTTTGCGAAAATCTGCGTTAATCCGCGTTTCATCAAAGATTTAAACTCTGTGGAACTCTGTGTTACTCTGTGGTGAAACACACTCAAAACTGGAAGTATAATAAACAAAATACATGATTATGGAATGGAGGAATAACTTGATTACCGGCTTGCAGTGGTCCGATGATATAATTAACAGGGAAGGCAAGGAACAGGTGGCACACCAATTGGCTGCACGGGTGAAAGACGGTGAAGTAATTGGTGCAGGTTCCGGTTCCACTGTCTATCTCACTCTTTTTGCCATAGCCGAAAGAATCCGGAAAGAACAGCTTCATGTTGAGGTGATTCCTGCTTCGATAGAGATTTCAATGACTTGTACGCAGTTGGGCATTCCACAGACAACTCTTTGGGAGAAGCATCCGGATTGGACTTTTGATGGTGCCGACGAGGTAGATCCCTTCCGCAATCTTATTAAAGGAAGAGGAGGAGCGTTGTTTAAGGAAAAACTATTGATAAAAAGCAGTGACCGGATTTTTATTGTTGTGGACGATAGTAAGTTTGTTTCTCGGCTGGGTAGTAAGTTTCCTGTTCCCGTTGAGGTCTTTCCTACTGCGATGGTGTATGTAGAAAATCAGTTGAAAGAACTTGGAGCCTCAAAGATTATCTTGCGCATGGCTAAAGGAAAAGACGGCCCCATACTCACCGAGAATGGAAATTTTATTCTTGATACCTGGTTTGGGGAAATTGGTGAGTCCTTAGAAAAAGAGATAAAAAATATCACAGGGGTAATTGAAAGCGGACTTTTTATAGGATATGATATAGAAGTATTAGTCGCCAAACAAAAATAAGAATTGGGGTGCTTCCCGCACGGGGAGGTACGACAAGCGATGGTTTATCTTGAGTTCCGGATTATTCCGGAACTTTGATAAGGTTATTTATTTGTGTACTGATTGTTTCTGCAACAACATTGGAAGAGTCATCGGAAGTGAAAACAATAATCCCCTGGGGAGAGGCAATATAAATGCGAGGTATATTCTGTGAAGCGAACTTCTTGAAAACAGCATCATTCTCCTGGGCGGAATAGGGGATTGTAAGCTGGTTATTAGTCCAGTATTCTGTCAGACTTTCGTATCCCTGAGATCTGCTTATAATTATGAAACGGACAATCTCATTATCTTTGAACTGCTGATAAGCACTTTCTATTTCCGGCAGTTCTTTCCGGCAATCGGGGCATCCGGTATTGACGAATGCAATCAGGCATACCTTACCACGGAGTGTAGCTGTTGATACAATATTTCCACCATTATCCTCTACCGAGAACTCCGGTAAGGTATCTCCCGGTTTTAATGAAAATACATCCGGATCTTCCTGAATACACCTTCCGAAGATGAACAGGAGTGAAATTAACAATGTCAATCTCATGAAAGCTGACGCAATTGTACTTTTAGTATAGGGTATTGAAATTAACATTGCTGACGGTAAATTGAGTGATCTTGTTTTTACTTTGCAAAAGTACGTACTTCATACATACCAAAGTACGTACTTTTATCTATATAAAGTACGTATTTAACACAGCATTAAATACGTACTTTCTTTCTTACTTATTTGGTTTCTTTTTCAGTCGCTTCTTTCTGTTGTTTCTGTTCTATTTTCTTTGTTACAAATTGTATTTTCAGGTTAGCTTCTTCCTGTTCCTTCTTTATTTGCTCGATGGACGACAGTAGTTGTGATAATTCATAAATACCGGCAAGTGCTTGTCTGTCGGCAGAGGTCATGGTAGTAGTATACTTGCGGTCTCCAATGTATTCTACTTTGATATTTTTGTCCCGGTTCAGGTAGAGGAATCCCATTACATTGCCATCTGCCCCCATTTTATAATCTGCTTTTTCTATTTTTTCTCCCAGATCAGTTGTTTCATAACTGTCTTTAGATGCAGGAGTTTCGGCAAAACTACCATCAGGAGCTATTACTTTCACTGCAAAGTGATGAAGGTTACTTCCGCCGCAATAAATAGAAGTCATACTCATCACTCCCTGTTCATTCACTTGAAACCGCAGGAAGGAGCGGTGTAGATTCTTCTCTACCGTTTGGGTAGGCCAGAAGTAGTTACCCGTTTGTTGGTATTCAGCATCTTTTTCCAGTACGTATTTGTTTTTAATCGATTCAAATTCTTTCTGCTTTGTTTGCAAAATACTGTCCAGATAAACCAGGCTCTGCTGTTGTTCTTTTAATTCTATCTGCTGCATCAGGCTTATACCTTCTCTCCGTGCATCGAAAGCTTTGGGATAGAGTATTTTGATACTGTCTATCTGCAATTTGGCTTCGTTGTAATCTCCTTGCTCAAAGGCTGTACGGGCTGTAGTCAGTCTTTCATTGGCTTTTTTTTCTGCGTCGTTACCGCAAGAGGCTAATACAAGCGTGGCACATAGTCCTACAATCAGTTTCTTCATTTTGTTGTTCTTTAGTTATGAATGACAAAAATACAAATTTAGTGTGAAGAGCGTAGCGTGAAGGATGAAAAGTTGTACCTTTGCACTCCAAAAGTAGTAGTTGGCAGTTGGAATTCAATTCCGGCTACTAAATTCTAACTTCTAAATACCAATTATGATAGAGTTGACTCAGGAAGAACTGAAACAGCGATTTAACGATAAGATATTCGGTCAGATTTCAGAAACAGCCGATGCGCTCGGATTAGAGTGTTATGTGGTGGGCGGATACGTCCGCGATATTTTTCTGGAACGCCCTTCCAAAGATGTAGATGTAGTAGTGGTGGGAAGCGGCATTGAGATGGCGCAAGCATTGGGCAAACATTTGGGCAAAGGTGCTCATGTGGCACTTTTCAAGAATTTTGGTACTGCGCAGGTGAAGTATCACGGCACTGAAGTGGAGTTTGTGGGTGCCCGCAAAGAATCTTACCAGCGTGATTCACGAAAGCCCATTGTGGAAGACGGTACATTGGAAGATGATCAGAATCGTCGTGATTTTACGATCAATGCGCTTGCCGTTTGTTTGAATAAAGCACGGTTTGGTGAATTAGTCGATCCGTTTGGAGGGATAAATGATCTGAAAGAAAAGGTTATACGTACTCCGCTTGATCCGGATATAACATTTAGTGACGACCCTTTGCGGATGATGCGTTGCATTCGTTTTGCTACCCAACTTGGCTTCTACATTGATGATAATACTTTTGAATCGTTGTGTCGCAATTGTGAACGGATTAAAATTATTTCGCGTGAACGGATTGCAGATGAACTGAACAAGATCATTCTTTCTCCTGTACCTTCTAAAGGTTTTATCGATCTGGAACGGAGTGGGTTATTGCCACTTATTTTCCCCGAACTGGCAGCGTTGCAAGGAGTAGAAACACGGAATGGGCGGGCACATAAAGATAATTTTTATCATACGCTCGAAGTACTTGATAATATCAGTAAGAAAACGGATAACCTTTGGCTTCGTTGGGCAGCTCTGTTACACGATATTGCCAAACCTGCTACCAAACGGTGGGAACCTAAAATCGGATGGACTTTCCATAACCATAATTTCATTGGTGAAAAGATGATTCCTACCATCTTCCGGAATATGAAATTGCCCATGAACGAGAAGATGAAATATGTGCAGAAAATGGTAAGTCTGCATATGCGTCCTATCGTGATTGCCGATGACGTTGTGACGGATTCTGCCGTGCGTCGTCTGCTTTTTGAGGCAGGAGATGACATTGATGATCTGATGACTTTGTGTGAAGCTGATATCACTTCTAAAAATATGGAGCGTAAACAACGTTTCCTGAATAATTTTAGTTTGGTACGTCAGAAGCTTAAAGATCTGGAAGAGAAAGATCGTATTCGTAATTTTCAGCCTCCGGTAAGCGGTGAGGAGATTATGGAAATATTCGGACTTTCTCCCTGTAAGGAGATTGGTTCGTTAAAAAGTGCTATAAAAGATGCGATTTTAGATGGTATTATTCCTAACGAATATGAGGCTGCCCGTGAACTAATGCTCAAGAAAGCAGAAAGAATGGGACTTAAACCAATAAAGTGAAATAGGGATTCAGAGAAAAGTGCCGGTTGTATTTAAGTGAAATGCAACCGGCACTTTTTATATATACAACTATTTTATAAAATGCTGTGTTGTAACGGAAAACCGTGATGGTTCTTGTCTTTTTGTTTGTTTCTGATGTTATTCTTTTTTCTTTTCTGTTTTATTTTCAAATAAAACTATCTTTGCAATAAAAAAATACCGTTCATGTTATGGCTGGTTCGATAATTAATGTTTATTTTGCAAAACACATTTAAACATAAACTAAATCATTTTAAAGGTATGAATGGGATGGTACGTGAATTTAGCTCTTGTAGGAGCGTGGCTTTATTGTTTGTAGCTACTCTTTTTTGTGGACAAGCGATGGGGCAATTGGTCGAGAAAAGAACCTTTGTTTCACAAAAAAAAATCAATGCATTTGATAATACTACTTTTTGTACGGCCTATTTGTCGGACGGGACAATGTATACGATGCGTGACATTACGATTAGTGATTTAAGGAACATCGATCGTATTGTTTTTAATCCGACAGGAAGTTCACTGGCTGTGTTGCGCCAGAAGAAGCCGGTAGCTATTTTTTCTTTTCGCGACAGGAATAAAAAACTATTTGAACTGAAAGAAAAAAGAAAGGGACTGAAAGAAAAGCCGTTGGCACTGGCAATGTGCTACGGAAGTGATGCACGCAATTTTATTGTATCCAATTCGCTCGGGGAAATTGTGGTGTATGACACGAAAGAATATTTGCCTCAGGCTTATATTCAGGGAGATGCTCCCGCTACTTCGCTGGCGTTGAGTTCTAATAACTATTTTATAGCTTCGGCTGTAGGAAAAGAGGTTGTTATCTGGAATTTTCAGACCCGGGAAAAGCGGAAGTCTATTCCGATGCCGGCGGTAGTGAAAGAAGTTGCTTTTTCTCCGGATGCTTCGCTGTTGGCAGTGACGACGGATGATAAACGGCTCACGATTATTGATACCAAGAATTGGGACAAGGTGGATATCTTTGATAAACTGGGAGGAATGCTGACCTCACCTTCTTTTCATCCGGAAGGAAAATATGTAAGTGTGGTACGCGATAATAAAGATATTATAATAGTCAATCTGAAAAATAGTGTTGTTGAGCAGGAACTACCCGAAGCACAAATAGGTGTTATGGGGACTCGTTTCTTTAAAAATAACCAGAACAGTGAAGTCTTTCTGTTGTCGAACCGCCCTTATCAGATTGTATTCTGGGATGCCAATGGTCTGAATCCTTTCTATGGTAAGATTATGGGTAAAGAGGTGGATGCCAAAATGAACGAATGGGTGAAGATGATGCAGGGTGAATCGATGGAAGATTATGCGATTCGTGTGAATGACGAAAGCCGTTTGAAGCAACAGCAGTTGTTTGCCCAGGAAGTGGCAACCGAACTGGCAGGCGATCGTATCTCTATTGACAATCCGTTCGTGGGCGATTATGATACTTCGAGCAACCTGCTTAATATCGGTTTTAAGGAGTTACCCTCTATCGCATTGGAAGTTCCGGCAGGCGAAGCAGGAGATTTCAATGATGCGAAGAATCTGAAATTTGAGAATGCTGTCTATGTACTGAATGACAAAGATGAATTTGAGCTTGCTTATGTGGAAGTGAAAAATGAAACGACCAATAAGGTGTATATTTATGATAATATCGGGCGTACAAAGCTGACTGCTTTGGAGGCAGATGCCAACTTTGTTCCGCTTGAAATTATGCAGCAGGCTACTCGCGAAGAAGTGCAGTTGAAGGAGATAAAGGAACAGGTGGTGGAAGAGAAAAAACAAGATAAACTGATTACAGATAATACACAGATTAATGTAAAAACAGAAGTAGTGCCGGGTGTGAATGCCGATGGTAAAAAGATTCTGAACTATAAAGTGGGGTATCAGTACGAAGTTATTAATAAGGAGTTTTCTGCAAAAGAAGATTTCCCCTCGGGAGGCTATAACATTGAGAAATCCAATGCTGCTATGTCTTTGATGAAGATTATCAAGAATGCCTTCGAAGGTGATTTCTCTAAATATCTTGCCGAAGGAAAACAGGTAAAAGTGATCATTACCGGTTCTGCCGACGCCAGTCCGATTCGTGGACGTATTGCTTATGATGGCCGTTACGGTGAATTTATGGATGAACCTTATTATAAAGACGGTAATCTGGATAATATAACGGTGACCAAAACATCGGGAATAACCCAGAATGAGCAACTTGCTTTGCTGCGTGCTGCCGGTGTACAAAACTATATTGATAAAAATGTAACAACATTGAATAATACGAAGAACGAATACGAGTATCATGTGGAAGTGGCCAAAGAACGTGGTGGTGAATTCCGAAAGATCAATGTAGAGTTCGTAATTATGGATGCATTCCAACAATAAACAAACAATGAAAAGATTTTTTTTACTGACAATCATTCTCACTGCGGGAGCAGTTGCAGGCAGAGTAGTAGCACAGGATGCTGCCTCTGCTTCCAAACGTGCCAATCAGCAGTATGTGCTTTTTGAAAGTGAGCGCGATAAAGGAACAGACGTAACTGCCATGTATGATTACCTGCTGGATAGTTATGCCAATTTCATTAAAGTGGTGGAGGCACCGGATAACGGTCAGTATCTGGAGGGGGCAAAGAACCGTTTGCGTTCTCTGTATCCCTACCTACTGAACGGAGCGGTGTATTACTCCGAGCAAAAGCAGCCGGCAAAAGCGCTGGATCTTGCTGCTGCTTATATTGATATGCCGCAGTTGCCGGCGTTTAGTAGTGAATTGCTGCCTAAAGACAGCCGTTATGCCTCGGTAGTGTATTACGCAGCTGTTTCGGCCTATAATTTGCAAAAGAATGAACAGGCTCTGAAATATTTCCGGGAGTATTTGAATACAGGTACGGAAGCGCAGGAAAAAGACTGCTATGTATATATGAACATGATTTATCAGTCGCAGAAGAAGTATGCCGATCAGGAACGTATCTTGTTGAAAGCAAATGAGAAGTATCCGGTATCGCTCGACTTTTTGTATAATCTGGTCAATGTGTATATCGCTACCAATAATATGGAGAAACTACTGGGAGCAATTGACAGGATTTTGGCTGTTGATCCAAATAATGATAAGGTGTTGCCTATTAAAGCACGCATTCTCGAACGTCAGGGTAAAAATATAGAAGCGCTTGATATCTACAAACGTCTTTATGCACTTTATCCCAATAACTTTGAGTTGATGACCGGTGTGGCCCGTGCCAACTTTAATTGTGCAACGGAAATAGTAAATAACGGTGCTACGATTGCCAATGATACAGAATATGCATTGGTTCGGCAGCGTGCCTCCGGTTATTTGCTGGATGCAAAAGATCTCTTTTTGAAGATTCTGGAGAAGGAACCCTCTTCCAAACTGTATATGCAGGGTCTTGCCGGAGTTTACCAGTATATGGATATGAAGGCCGAATATGAAGTGCTGAACAAAATTATTGAGGATGGTGCCTCCTATACTTCGTTTCCCGGTCGTTTACTGGCTTATAATGAAAGCCTGAAAAATACAGAAAATGTAGCTCAGGAGCAACCATCTGTCCCGGTTCCGGTAGATCCGGCTATGTTAGTGATACGGGTGGATAGTTTTATCGATGCCAATAATAATAAAGTGATTGATGCCGGTGAAAGCTTTGCTGTTCAGTTTACTGTTGAGAATAAAGGAAAGGGAGATGCTTATAATATCCGTCTTCGCTTGTCCGAACAGCAAGGGTACGATCAGTATTTTGAGGGACCGCGTGAACTGGATGGAGGAAACATCCCTGCCGGTACTTCCAAAGAGTATACCTTCCGTTATATCGCTAAGAAAGAGATGCCTACTGCATTGGCTAAAATCAATATTTATGCTTTTGAAGCGAATGGATTTGATGCCGATCCTTCTGAATTGATTGTGAATGCACAGGAATATTCGATGCCGCGTTTGCGTATAGCCGACCATCAGTTCTTTGCATCTGAGGGATCTTCGATCACTTTGGGTAAGAATGGTAAACTGACAATTGCCGTACAGAACTTCGGAACAAAAACAGCGCATAACGTAAAACTGAATTTTACACTGCCGAAGAATGTCTATACTACGGATAGTCCGGAAATGACCATTGATAGTATTGCTCTGGGTGATGTGGCGACACTGGACTATGGTTTTCTCGTGAATAAACGTTTCGATGAGGATTCTGTGGCAGTGATGCTGGCAGTGACTGAATCTACGCGTTCGGCTTTTCTGAATGAAGCATATAAAGTAAAAGTGGGTGATTACCTTACTGCGGCAAGTACCATGAATTTAAGCGGAAATGTTATTGCGCGTAAGGCTGTTGCCAAAGACTTCTCGCTTACTTTTAAGAGTGAATTGATGGAAGATATTCCGGTAGGTGTTGTAAACCGTCATCGTTATGCATTGATTATTGGAAATGAAGATTATAGCATGACCGGTGCCAATGCAGAAATCAATGTACCTTATGCCGTGAATGATGCCATGGTATTTCGTGAGTATTGTATTCGTACATTCGGTGTGCCCGATAATCAGATAAAGGTGGTGCCTAATGCTACAGCCGGTATGATGCATGAGCAACTGGATTGGCTGGTAAATATGGCAAGTACTGATCCGGAAGCGGAGCTGATATTCTATTATTCGGGACATGGCAATAATGACGAAGCAACCAAAGAACCCTATTTGTTGCCTGTAGATATTACCGGTAAAAATATCCGCTTGGGTATCTCGTTGGCTGAGTTATATAAAGAATTGGCTACTTATCCGGTGAAGGGTGCGTACGTATTTCTCGATGCTTGTTTCAGTGGTGGCTATAAGAGTGCTGCTCCGCTGCTTGCACAGAAAGGAGTACGCGTAGTGCCGAAAGTAGGATTGCCTCAGGGTAACACTTTGAGTTTCTCTTCGAGTAGTGGTGATCAGACCTCAAGTGTTTATCACGATAAAAAGCAGGGCTATTATACTTATTTTCTGATTAAAACGATTAAGGATGCAAAAGGAAACCTTTCAATGAAAGAACTCTTTGAGAAAACCAGTGCTGCCGTGAAAAAAGCAACTGCCATGATTGGTAAAATACAGGAGCCGCAGTGCATGGTTTCTCCTACATGGACGGAGTGGGAGAATTTAAGGTTGGAAACTCAGATGGAGGAGTAGTGAGGAATGATTAGTGAGTAGTGATAAGTGATTAGTACCGTGCGACATGATGCGCAGCCTACTAATCACTTATCACTACTCACTAATCACTATTTCAGAGTTCAATAATTTCTTCATTACAGATCGTCAGTTTTTCAACTCCTTCGCTGGTGACAGCCCATGAGTTTTCAATACCAACAGGACCGATACCTGGTAGAACGATTTTGGGCTCTAAAGCAAATACCATACCTGGTTCCAGCTCTTGTTTCATACGTGGTGCAATTACAGGCATTTCGTTAATTTCCAATCCAATGCCATGACCGATGAAACGTGCCTGTTGGCTGATGCCCATGAAGTTTTCTGCAAATCCGGCTTTGGTAACCATCTCAATGGCAGTGTTATACAAATCTTCACATACAGCTCCGGGCTTAGCCAGTGAAGCAACCTCGTTTTGTATATCCAGACAAACCTGATGTGCGGCATAGGCTTTTTCACTTAGTTTACCAATAGAGAACACGCGGCTCATATCGCCCATATATCCGTTGAAGTTACCACCTAAATCTACCATTACGCTTTGGCCTTCTTTCAGCGGAGAGCCATTCACTCCTCCCGGCAGTGCCGGATCGAGCCCTTCACCTCCCAAAGCAAAGTCGTAGGGAGAAGGTGCAGCAGCGTTATCACCAGTCAGTACGCTTCCCATAAAGATTTCCATACTTTGACCGAATACGCGGAAAATACCTAATGATCCTTCCAGGCGCATCAAGCGTTCAATTTCGATGGAAAATTCGCGATCAGTCATTCCCGGACGATAGACAGAAGGAATCCGATCGTATGCTTTGGCATGTGCAATTCCCGAACGACGGAACAATTCTATTTCGATGGCTGTCTTTATACTCCGTGCCTGGCGGATAAGCGGGGTACCATTAACAACTTCTATATCGGGAAACATGGCAGCCAGGCGTACATATTCTGTATAGGGCAGTTCGTCACCTTCGAGCATCAGTTTGGTTGGCATAGGCAATTTTTCCTCTTTCAGGATATCTATGATCTGTTCCGGCTTGCGGACAGAGAAGATATGTTCTCCCGATATATTGTTGGGACGTTTTACAAATAAGCGGGCGGGAGCGTTAAGAGGTAAGTATAAATATCCGCTGACAACGCGGCCATACGTATAGAGCAAGTTTACATTACAAGTGATTAGTGCGGCATCAATGCCTTGTTGAGCCATTAGCCAGCGTATTTTATCGCGGCGCAGTTTTAATTCCGGTTGTAACATCTCATTATTATGTTTTGATTTTGAGATGCAAAGTTAGGCTATTTTAGTTGAAAATGAAACCTTCCGGTAAAAAAGTGCGCTACCCACGTCCTGTCACAGGAGGAGAGTAGCGCAAACCACAAATACAAATACAACTAAACAAAGTTTTTCTATTTACGATTAAACAATCCGGAGATTTACGATTAGATGATTTACCATTTACGATTGAAGTTACTTGTGAATAAATAGATGTAATCCCAATCATAAATAGTAAATCGTCCAATCGTAAATCTTAAATAATTCCTTGTCCAAGCATCGCATGAGCCACTTTCATGAATCCTGCAATGTTGGCACCTTTCATATAATTGATATAGCCATCACTTTCAGTGCCATATTTTACGCACTGGGCGTGAATATCGTTCATAATCTGATGCAGATTCTTATCTACTTCTTCTGAAGTCCAGGAGATATGCATTGCATTTTGAGTCATTTCAAGGCCGGAAGTTGCTACGCCTCCAGCATTGACTGCCTTGCCCGGACCATACATGATACGTGCAGCAAGGAATGTATCAATAGCTTCCGGACGGCATCCCATATTAGACACTTCACCTACACACATCACTCCGTTAGCAACCAATTGTTTGGCGTCTTCTTCGTTCACTTCATTCTGAGTGGCGCAAGGCATAGCGATATCTACTTTCTGTTCCCAAGGCTTTTTACCCGGGTAGAAAGTTGCATTCGGATATTCTTCGGCATAAGGAGCTACAATGTCATTACCGCTGGCACGCAGTTCGAGCATATAGTCTATTTTCTCACCGGAAATACCATCCGGGTCATAGATGTAGCCGTCAGGACCGGAAATGGTAACCACTTTGGCACCTAATTCTGTAGCTTTAATAGCAGCACCCCATGCTACATTACCGAAACCGGAGATGGCTACTGTTTTACCTTCAAAACTGGTTCCTTTATCTTTCAGCATTTGCTGAACGAAATAGCAGGCACCAAAGCCGGTAGCTTCGGGACGGATACGGGAACCGCCGAACTCCATACCTTTACCGGTGAAAGTACCAGTATGTTCGCGTGTCAGCTTTTTATACATACCAAACATATAACCAACTTCGCGGCCTCCTACACCTATATCACCGGCAGGTACATCCATATCCGGACCTATATGGCGCCATAATTCGAGCATAAAAGCCTGACAGAACCGCATGATTTCGGCATCGCTCTTTCCACGGGGAGAGAAGTCTGAACCACCTTTGCCACCACCCATCGGCAGGGTAGTCAATGCGTTTTTGAATGTTTGTTCGAAGCCCAGGAACTTCAAAATAGAAAGGGTTACAGATGCATGGAAACGGATACCGCCTTTATACGGGCCGATAGCATTATTGAACTGTACACGATAGCCTAAATTGGTTTGTACTTCACCTTTATCATCTACCCATGTTACACGAAACGTAAAGATACGATCCGGTTCGACAAGTCTTTCTATTATTTTGGCTTTTTCGAACTCCGGATGCAGATTGTATATATCTTCAATAGAGAGAAGTACTTCTTTGACTGCCTGAAGGTACTCAGATTCACCGGGATGTTTCGCCTCAAGAGAGGACATAATTTTCTGAATGTTCATAATACTATGTTTTAAAAGGTTTATTCTGATAAAATGTCAGCTACTGACACTGCAAATATAGGAAAACTTTTCTATAAACCTCTTTTTTATGGTGATATTTTGATTAAATAATGATAAAATGACAAAAGTAAGAAAGGGGATTTACGATTAGACGATCCGGAAATTTACAATTAGACGATTTACGATTTACGATTGAAATTACTTGCAAATAAATGTAATCCCAATCGTAAATTGTAAATCGTCTAATCGTAAATTATTTAAAGTGTTGTTGGATTCATTTCCAAATTATACATAATAAATCCGTATATATCGGCTTGCTCTTCCAGTACTTTTGTCATTGGTTTCCCCGCTCCGTGTCCGGCTTTGCTATCGATGCGGATAAGGGTTGGATTAGTACCGTCATTGCACTCCTGCAAAGTAGCTGCAAATTTGAATGAATGGGCCGGAACTACTCGGTCGTCATGATCGGCAGTAGTAACCATGGTTGCCGGATACTTCGTACCAGGTTTCAGATTATGTAGTGGAGAGTATCCTTTAAGGTATTCGAACATCTCTTTGCTGTCTTCACTTGTTCCATAATCACTGGCCCAGTTCCAGCCGATAGTAAACTTATGATATCGGAGCATATCCATAACTCCCACCTGCGGAATGGCTACTTTGAACAGTTCGGGGCGTTGCGTCATACAGGCACCTACCAGCAAACCACCGTTTGAACCACCTACGATGGCTATTTTATCCGGATTGGTATACTCATTGTTGACAAGGAATTCGGCGGCAGATATAAAATCATTGAACACATTTTGCTTTTCCATCTTAGTACCGGCAACGTGCCACTCTTCACCGTATTCATTACCACCCCGCAGGTTTACCTGTGCATAAATACCTCCATTTTCAAGGAATGGAATGCGGTTGATGCTGAATCCCGGGTTGAGGCTGATGCCAAACCCTCCGTATCCATAAAGGAATACCGGGTTTTGCCCATCTCTCTTCAAGTCTTTTTTATATGTAAGGAACATCGGAATCATAACACCGTCTTTACTGGGGAAGAAGATCTGTTCGGTTATGAATTCGTCCGGGTTGAACTTTACTTTCGGAGCACGATACAGTTCATAAGTATTTGTATCCATATCATATTTATAGGTGGCTCCGGGAGTAGTAAATGAAGTAAAACCAAAAAAGCATTCTTTATCATCTTTGGTGCCGCTGAAACTTATGGAACCTAATGAGGGGAGTTTGATTTCATGTAATCTTTTCCCATTAAGATCATGGACATAAGCGTGGTTGGATGCGTCTTTGTCGTAAGTCAGAAAGAGTTTACCACCAATTATTTCTGCATCGGAAAGAACGTTGCTGCATTCGGGTACAAGTTCTGTCCAGTTTTCCAATATTGGATTGTTGATATCAACCACCATAATCCGGTTTTTCGGAGCACCGTAATTGGTAAATATATACATTTTGTCACCGATAACCTCTATCGGAGAATATTGGTAATCAAAGTCAGTAGTCAACTGTATAAGTGGTGCATTTGATTTTTTTAAATCCTTTATAAATAAGTTGTTTCCTCTTCCGGCTCCCGATTCATATATAAAGAGAATGCGTTCATCTTTACTTGTGCCGGCCGAATAGAAACGTTTCGGATATGCGGGATTCTCGTATATTAGCTTATCCTCAGCTTGCGGAGTACCGATTTTATGGTAATATATCTTATGGTTTTCATTGACATTAGAGAATTCTTTACCTTTTGCCGGAGCATCGTATGCGCTATAATAAAATCCATCCTTTTGCCAGGCTGCTCCTGTGAACTTGGCCCAGTTAATATGATCTTCGAGCAATTTGCCTGTGGCGGTATCCATTACATAGATCTCGGACCAGTCCGAACCACTACGCGAAATGGTATAAGCTGTATATTTACCATCGTTGGAAAAAGAGAGGCTGGTGAGTGCTACCGTACCATCATCTGATAATTGGTTTGGATCCAGAAAAACACGGGCTTCTCCGTCTAATGAGTCTTGTACATATAATACACTCTGATTTTGCAATCCGTCATTTTTATAAAAATAGTATTTTCCATGTTTCTTGAACGGAGTACCTATTTTCTCATAATTAGCCAGATCGGTTAAGCGTTTCAGCAGTTGCTCACGGAAAGGTATTTGAGCAAGGTATGCGTTTGTCACTTTGTTTTCTGCTTCTACCCAGGCGGCGGTAGCAGCACTGGTATCATTCTCCAGCCAGCGATAAGGGTCGGGTACTTCTGTACCGAAGTACACATCTATTGTGTCTACTTTTGTCGTTTCCGGGTAGACCAATTTTTTTTGTTGGGATGTACATGACATGACCATAATTCCACTTAATAATAAGACTGTTTTTTTCATTATAAATAGTTGTTTGTAGTGAGAAAAGTACAAATATATACAGAAGCGGTGAAATAACCACCTTTAATTCTATAAAATTCATTTGCATTTCCGGATAAAAAAGGCGAATTTTGTCTTTCAATTTTTAACTACAGGAAATCCATGCTCAGTAAATACAAATTAAATCAGCTTTATTTCAAAGATACGCAGTTTGCCAATTTGATGACGCGACGTATTTTCAATGTCCTGTTGATAGCCAATCCGTATGACGCTTTTATGCTTGAAGATGACGGGCGTATTGATGAAAAAATTTTTAACGAATATACTTCCTTGTCGCTTCGTTATCCTCCCCGTTTTTCGCAGGTTTCTACAGAAGAGGAGGCTTTGGCACTGCTTGCAAGTATGACATTTGATCTTGTTATTTGTATGCCGGGTACGGGAGATAATGACAGTTTTGATATCGGGCGTCATATCAAGAGTTTGTATGAGCACATTCCTATTGTCATTCTTACTCCTTTCAGTCATGGTATTACAGCACGTATTGCCGATGAAGATCTGAGCGCATTTGATTATGTGTTCTGCTGGCTGGGCAATACCGATCTGCTGGTGTCTATCATAAAGTTGATAGAAGATAAGATGAATTTGGAGCACGATGTGGCAGAAGTAGGAGTACAGCTTATTTTGCTGGTGGAAGACGGCATTCGTTTCTACTCTTCGGTGTTGCCCAACCTGTATAAGTTCGTCCTGAAGCAGAGCCAGGAGTTTTCTACTGAGGCCCTGAATGCTCATCAGCGTACTTTGCGTATGCGTGGACGTCCTAAAATAGTACTGGCACGTACGTATGAAGAGGCTATTACTCTGTATGAAAAATATAAAAACAATATACTTGGAGTGATTACCGATGTGCGGTTTCCCCGTGTAGAGCGTGGGGAGAAGGATGGGTTGGCAGGTATTAAACTTTGTGCTGCCATACGAAAAGAAGATCCGTTCGTGCCTCTTATTATCCAGTCGTCCGAATCGGAGAATTCTTCCTATGCTGCCAAATATGGTGCCAGTTTTATTGATAAGAATTCCAAGAAAATGGATGTGGATCTGCGCCGTATTGTTTCTGACAATTTTGGTTTCGGGGATTTTGTCTTTCGTAACCCCGAAACGGGAGAGGAGATTGCCCGCGTGCGGAACCTGAAAGAGCTGCAAAATATTCTTTTTGCTGTTCCGGCCGAATCATTTTTGTATCACATTTCACGCAATCATGTGTCGCGCTGGCTGTATTCGCGGGCTATGTTTCCCGTGGCGGAATTCCTTAAACCTATCACTTGGAATAGCTTGCAGGATGTAGATGCTCACCGGCGGATTATCTTCGAGGCTATTGTGAAGTATCGTAAGATGAAAAATCAGGGAGTGGTGGCTGTTTTTAAGCGCGACCGCTTCGACCGTTATTCCAATTTTGCCCGTATCGGTGATGGGTCTTTGGGAGGAAAGGGACGTGGACTGGCTTTCATTGATAATATGGTGAAGCGTCATCCTGAATTTGAAGAATTTGAGAATGCCCGTGTTGCCATCCCGAAGACGGTAGTACTCTGTACGGATGTCTTTGATGAATTTATGGACATTAATAATCTATATCAGATCGCTCTTTCTGACGCCGATGATGATGTGATTCTGAAATACTTTCTGAAAGCAAAGTTGCCGGACAGACTGGTAGAAGACTTTTTCACTTTTTTTGATGTGGTGAAGTCGCCTATTGCCATTCGTTCCTCTTCATTGTTGGAAGATTCCCATTATCAGCCATTTGCCGGGATTTACAATACTTATATGATTCCTTATCTGGATGATAAGTACGAGATGCTCCGTATGCTTTCCGATGCTATCAAAGGGGTGTATGCATCTGTCTATTTCAAAGACAGTAAAGCATATATGCAGGCTACCTCCAATGTGATCGATCAGGAAAAGATGGCTGTTATCCTGCAAGAAGTGGTGGGTAACCAGTATGGCGACCGCTATTATCCGTCTATGTCCGGTGTGGCCCGTTCGCTCAATTACTATCCGATAGGAGATGAGAAAGCGGAAGAGGGTACGGTCAATCTCGCTCTTGGGCTTGGTAAATACATTGTGGATGGCGGAATGACGCTTCGTTTCTCTCCCTATCACCCCAATCAGGTATTACAGACCAGTGAAATGGAAATAGCTTTAAAGGAGACGCAAACCCGCTTTTATGCGCTCGATCTTAAAAATGCAGGAGAAGACTTTTCTATTGATGACGGATTCAATCTGCTGAAACTTCATGTGAAAGAGGCGGAAAAAGATGGTGCGTTGCGTTACATTGCTTCTACTTATGATCCTTATGATCAGGTGATCCGCGATGGATTGTATCCGGGCGGACGCAAAGTGATCACGTTTGCCAATATTCTGCAACATGATGTATTCCCTTTGGCTCGTATCCTGCAATTGGTTTTGAAACATAGCGAACAGGAGATGCGTCGCCCTGTAGAGATAGAGTTTGCTGCTACTTTGAGTCGTGAACAAGATAAGACGGGTACATTCTACTTGTTGCAGATTCGTCCCATTGTCGATACAAAAGAAATGCTTGATGAAGATCTCACCGCTATTCCGGATGAAGATGTTATTCTGCGTTCTAACAACTCATTAGGACACGGAATCATGAATGAAGTGTGTGATATCATTTATGTTAAGACCGACGGATACAGTGCTTCCAATAATCAGGCTATCGCCTGGGAGATAGAAAAGATGAATCAGCAGTTCTTAAACGAAGGGAAGAATTATGTACTGGTTGGACCCGGACGATGGGGAAGTAGTGATACCTGGCTCGGCATTCCGGTGAAGTGGCCGCATATTTCTGCTGCCCGTGTCATTGTGGAAGCCGGGCTGACGAACTATCGGGTAGATCCCAGTCAGGGAACACACTTCTTCCAGAACCTTACTTCGTTTGGAGTGGGCTATTTCACTATTAATGCTTTTATGAATGACGGTGTTTATAATCAGGACTTCCTGAATGCGCAGCCTGCTGTTGAGGAGACGAAATTCTTGCGGCATGTGCGGTTTGAAAAACCAATAGTAGTGAAGATGGATGGTAAGAAAAAGTTGGGAGTGGTGTTGATGCCACAAGATTGATCCTTTTGGTGGTGTTTTACTTTCACTATAGAACGCTAAGAGACAGTTTTGATTTAGCTCTGTTATGTAGTCTGTTTGTTATTGAGTGTGTAATGGAGCTGAATCAAAAGTAACAATATTTTAAACGCAAATATCCCCACATATCCGCTTTATTAAATTTTTAGTAGTGTAGATCATAAAGCAGATTTCCACTTTAAATGTAATTTAGTTTCCACTTTAGCCAAAAGAAAATTCAACATTCTCAATGCTTGCAAAAAGCATTCCCTCTTTTTTTCTTAATAACACTTTGCTTTCTCTGGCCAGCCAACCAATAGCAAGAGCTACATCTTCAAACGTCAAACCCAGCTCATGGCACAAATCGAACATGGAAAGTTCACCTTTTTCATTTAAGATGCGCCACACTTTTCCTGCATTTAAGCCAATTTTATTCTTTTCCATAATGCAAACTTTAAAAGATTAAACAATTTATTTATCTATAATTTAATCATTGTGAGCATATGAAAATAATGTTATACACATTACCTATCCACAAAGATAACATTTTTGCAGAAAAAAGCAAACTTAATCTGTATTAATTGGAAATGATATCATTCTGAGTTGCTCTCATCTTGAAATGATTATATTTATCTTTTTGTAATGATTTAGAGATATAGAAACGGTGTGAAAATGGAAAGATAGGATAGCTTGCAAGGTGGAAAAATATTACAAAGAATGAGGATTGTAAATGCCTGACTATTAGTGTCGTATGTAAGTGGCTTTTTCCTCTACGAGGAATGGGTCGAAACTCTACGAGGAACGGAGTGAAACTCTACGAGAAACGAGGCGATCCTCGTAGAGTAATGAATCAGATGTTTGTAATATCTTACAAGCAATATTTATAAAGGGAAATTATCTTGTTCTTGTTGTAATAAAAAATGCTTCAATTTATAGGTAGAATATTAGAACCTGTTTTCTGTTGAATAAGAATGTACACTTTGGTATCCTAAGAATGTACAGTTTTGCGATACAAGAATGTACATTCTTATTATACAAAAGTGTACATTCTTGTAAGTGTTGATTATCAGATTGTTATAGGTGTGGTTCTAACTTGCTGAATTACGAATTCTATAGTAGCTGGATTCGTTATTATTCAGTATAAAATTAATCGGGCTAACGGGTAATGTATCTATAAGAATGCAGGCAATTTCTATTGGTTGTTATTGGTGTATAGGCTATATATGACTTTAGATACCTTTGGAAATGAAATCTTTAATCTCTTCTTCACTGGGTAGCTGGACTTTGTATTTTTGCACAAAAAATCGGGAACAGTCGCAAAGAAAAGCAAAGTTTAGCTTAAAAATAAGCAGGTCAGCATCTTAGTAGCAAAGCGGAGAGAAACAGCCATAGGCAAAAAAAGCCCCGAAAAGTAGGGTTAAGCCATAGTTCAGGTACTAAGTCATTACCTAATCCATGACACCCTACTGCAACGGTAACAAGTTCTGTTTCACTATTTTGCGTAATTCTTCATAACTCGTGGTAACGGGAAAGTAATTACCTTTACAAACGAATATTTAGAGTTATGAAAACAAAGAGAAGCACCTTTAAAGTCCTGTTCTACGTGAAGAGAACAGCAGTGAGAGTAAGTGACGGAAAAGCCCCTGTAATGGCACGTATCACCATTGACGGCGATGTTGCCACGTTCAGCGCAAAGCTGTTCGTCACCCCTTCCTTGTGGAACGCCGAAGCCGGAAAAGTAAGCGGCAAGTCTGCCGAAGCCTTGGAGATCAACCCGCAGTTGGAAGAGATCAAAGCCCGCATCAACAACCACTACTACCAGATATTCCGGGCGGATGATTTTGTCACTTCCGAGAAGGTGCGCAACGCCTTTTTAGGCATCGGCGTGATGGAGAACTGCATCCTTAAAGACTTCCAGACCATGAACAGGGAATTTGGCGAAATGGTGGAAAAGAAGCTCCGTGCGAAGTCCACCTATAACAAGTACCTGACCGTTTACAAGCACCTCGAAGCCTTCATGTGGGAGAAGAGGAAGCGTACCGATATGGCTTACAAGGAACTGACGAAAGACTTTATAGACGATTTCGACAGCTACCTGCGTAACGAAAAAGGATTGAGCGCAAACACCCTCTGGATTTACACCATGCCCATCCTCAGCCTGACCGACAAGGCTTGGCGCAGGGGAATTATCCGCACCGATCCGTTCAGCGAGTACAGCCTCGAAATGCAGGAAACCGACCGGGGCTACCTCACGGAAGAAGAACTGAAACTGATTGCCAATACCGTGTTTGTGGATAAACAGACCAACCTTGTCCGTGATATGTTCCTTTTCGGCTGCTTTACCGGATTGAGCTACATAGATATAAAGACACTTACCTATGACAAGATCCAGCGCATGGATTTCGACGGTGAGGAATGGATAATCACCCGCAGGACAAAGACCAAGGTATCGAGCAACGTCCCCCTGATGGAGATTGCCAAAGAACTGATCGAACGCTACAAGGGGCTTGCGGAAGATGATTACGTGTTTCCCATGCCGGGCAACGGCACTTGTAACGACTACCTTAAAAAGATAGCCGCCGTTTGCAAAATCAACAAGGAAGTCACCTTCCACCTTTCGAGGCATACCTTTGCGACGACCGTCTATCTCTGCAACGGCGGTACGATTGAGGCACTTTCAAAGATACTCGGTCACAAGCATATCAGCACCACCCAAATATACGCCGAAGTGACCAACAAGATGGTAAGCTCCGATTTCCGTTCGATCTCCGGCAACCTCGCAGCCATGCAGAAGAAAGTCCTTGACAAGACACAAAAGAAGGTCAAGAAGCAGGTAGCCGCCATGCGTGAAACCGCCTGAATCCCATCCGGCAAGGCAAAACACGGCAAAGGCAGGAACTCCCCGGTGGAACTCCTGCCTTTCCCGCATTTACCCATGCACCGCACCCAAAAGTTAAGTAGAGCTTTTCCTTCGTTTGCTCTTTTGCTTCATCTGCACATAGTTCTCTTCCAACATACGCAACAAGTCCGATTGTCGGTACAGCGTTTTGCCCGGCAGCGAAATGAACGGGATAATCCGTTGCGCCCGGTAGTCCTGCAAGGTGCGGGTAGTGATATGCAATATCCTGCATACCTCTTCCCCCGTCAGGTACACCTCGCCGTTCATCACCGGGTGAAAGTTCGCCGTTACGTTATCCACGTACTTCGTGCCCCGTTCCAGAGCCTCGAAGTACGCCTTTACCTCTTCCATGTCCTTTGTAATCACTTCCATCTTATTCTTCCTCTATCAGTTCCTTGCTCATTGCCGTTAAGAACGCTTCCACATCTTCCAGCCTGTAATACAACTTATGGTTTATCTGGCTGTATGCCAGTCTTCCGCTGTCACGGTACGTCTGCAATGTCCGTTTGCTCACGTTCAGTTTCTCGCACACGTCCGCATTATCCAGCCAGTTCATCTTTTCCGGCGGGCGGTATCGTGAACACAACTGTTGCAAATGCTCACTGAACTTGTTGAACCTTTCTTTCATTTCTTCAAAGGTTTTCTTCTCGATAGTCACTATTTCCATATCCGATAATTTACTGTTTCCCGCAAATATACAGACTGTTACGGATGCCCCGGTGCGTTTATGTACCGCTTGTCCGTGTTTTGCTCCACGCTTGTAGCTTTGTCCTGCCCGAAGCGGTGCAAAACGAAGCAGAGAGCAACATATTTTCTTGCAGCCAGCATATTTTCCCCGCTGTTTATTTGCAGGTTCGCAAGGAATCCATTCCTTTGCAAACGGACAAACACGTTTAACTATGGAACGCCCTATATTTGTAGCACAATATACCTTTCTTGCCATTCCCGAAACTTTCGAGGAAGAAAACCGCATTTTATGCAAGGTCGCCCTTCGGTGCGAGTACGTGATCCGCTTCGAGGACGACGGCAAATTCTATTTCCTTCTCGAAACCCGTTCCGATTACGAACAGCAATTTGCATCTTACGGATGGTACATCGTCAGCCAGACCTGTTTCAACGAAAGGCTGACTATCGGCATGGGCTTGTACGAAAGCGGGCATCTGGCAGGCTTCATGTACTATTTGAAGTCCGGCAGCGAGGACGAAGCCCGTTTCTGGAATAATGTTCTCATCTTTACCTTCCTGAACGATTTCCGCAAAGCCTTTTACCCGCTGGATA